>ERZ795045.14-NODE-14-length-213167-cov-159.072356_pt1 | contig 213167 bp, 208 predicted proteins | sample MGYA00375129_ERZ795045 | MGnify/ENA primary metagenome ERZ795045 (study PRJEB30174, sample SAMN05720166) | activated sludge metagenome | isolation source: anaerobic digester from wastewater treatment plant | place: Japan | collected 2015-05-15 ...
GAGATGCGCAATGGATCACGCAGTTATCTTCAATATTAGTATACTTGCCGATGACGATCGGCGCAAAATCACCCCGCACTATGGCTCCTGGCCACACCCCGGAAAACTCCCCTATTTCCACCTCTCCTACCACATAGGCCGCCTCACTTACGAACGCGGTTTCCGCAATCTTCGGCATCTTTCCCTGAAAGCCCCGGATCACTTCTCCCTCCTTCAGTTTACTATTCCGGCATCCTCCCGGAAAAGGTGTTGTTTATAATCTCCAGCATGGATGCAACCTCCCGCTGACTCTTAAGATAATAACCGGCGCGAGAATGAAAGCTCTTGCCCACCCGGACGGTAAAGATGTTATCTCCCGTCAGATGGAAAACGTCCTCATCCGTTTCATCATCCCCCGCAAAAAATCCCTTGGAACGACCAATGGCATTCATCAATTGAAGAAATGCTTCTCCTTTATCCGGGGCTTCTTCGGGCAAGAGATTTTCCACATACTTGCCCCCGATCCTGCGAGGCTCAGGGGAGAGATGGGAGATTGCCTCCTCTAACACGGTCTGCACCTCGGAAATATTTCTTGCCCCTCGGTAGTGGAGGGTAATGGACATACCCTTATTTTCGAGAACGATACCCGATTTCCCGTCCAAGAATTTTCGTAACTGTCTTTCCCAATTCAAGGCCATCCTCTGGAATTCTCTCTCCTTCGCCTCCCAGCCGACCACACCTTCGGCCCCATGATTGCCTATGATATGATGAGGGATAAAGCCCAGCCGCAAACGGGCATCTCCACATGATCTCCCGGTAATTACCGCGACGTAAGCCCACTTCTTCAATTCTTCCAATCCCCTTATCACTTCTGAAGGAATCCTGACCTTTCCCGGATCATCCACGATGGGGGCCAGGGTGCCATCGAGGTCGAAAGCAAACAGGGTTTCCACATCCACAAACTTCGCAAGCTTCCTTATTCCGCTTACGTCCAGCAAATAGCGGGGGGCTTTCATATGCTCCTGAGAGTTCCCCCTAACCGCGCCGCCAGGCGCTCTCGTTGACGGACCCTTGACGCATCGATAAGCAACCTGCCTGCCCAACGGTAAACGTTAAAGTCCTTAACCAGGGCCCTCATGTGTCGCATCCTTTCCCTTTGCTCTTCCTCCGGCATGGTAAGGGCCTGATAAAGGGCCTCTGCCGTTTGCTCTATATGATACGGATTAACGATGAGCGACTCGTGCAGTTCGTGGGCAGCTCCGGTGAATTGACTCAATATGAGCACCCCCTTTTCATCATCCCTGGCGGCCACGTATTCCTTGGCCACCAAATTCATGCCGTCATGAAGACTCGTAACCAAACAGACATTGGCCGCCCGGTAATAACGGTTTATTACCTCGGGCTCGTGGTGGGCGATGCGCATTATTATGGGCTCATAATAATCCTTCCGGAATTTGTCATTAATTTCCGTTGCCATTTTCCGCACATAGCTGTCAAGGGCCTGATAATCCTGGAGTATACTTCGAGACGGAGCAGCGATCTGAATAAAACGAAACCGGCCAATCATTTCTGAGCGCAATTCCAGCATTCTTTCCACCGCCCGGAGCCTCTCCGGTAAGCCCTTCGTATAATCCAGCCTGTCTACCCCCAGGCCAATGAGGCTGTCTGTTGGTATACCCACCGTCTCACACACTTCTTTTCTGCAATCCTCGATGCTGGGTTGATTTCCTTCCCATTCAGGGGGCCACTGGATAGAGATGGGATAGCTTTCGACCATCGTTAATTGACCCTGACGTATAATGGTAGATGTCTCTCGCTCAATGCGCGTCTCCAGGTAACGATCCACCGTATCAAGGAAATTCCTGCAATGGAACTGGGTATGGAAGCCTATAATTGTACTTCCCAACAAACCCAGTATAATTTCCTCGCGCCATGGACAGATACCGAACGACTCCGGATTGGGCCAGGGTATATGCCAGAAGGAGATAATGGTGGCCCGCGGCAGTAGCTGACGGATCATTTCCGGTAGCAAAGCAAAATGATAGTCCTGGACCAGAATCAGCGGATCTTCACTCCTTGCCTCCTCTACCACCGCTTCGGCAAATCGCCGATTGACTTTCACATATGCTTGCCAGTCAGTGCTGCGAAAAACTGGCCTTACATGAGCAATATGACACAGAGGCCAGAGTCCTTCATTGGAAAAACCGTAGTAGTAACCACTCTCTTCATCTTCTGTAAGCCATACCCGTCGCAGGGTATATTGTTTCTTTGCCGGTGGCACTAAAACATGATCCTTTTCATCCACCACCTGACGGTCTGCACTGCCGCTCCCATGAGCAATCCATGTACCCGAACAGGCCTTCAAAATAGGTTCAATCGCGGTAACGAGACCGCTTGCTGGCCTTATTACTTCAACTCCGTTTTCTGCAGCCACATGGATGTATGGCTCCCGATTGGACACAACGATTATCTGGTCTCCTTTCATATATTTCTTCATAAGATTCCGGAGATTATCTGGATTCCAGGTAATCGTGAGATCGTCAATGAGCCTCTTGTCTTCCTCCAGGGACCGCAACATTGTCCTCAGATCCGTAACCAGGGGCTTTATCTCCTCCGGGACATAATCGCGGCGAGGCAAACCCCTGTCCGGCACCCCTCTCAACATGGCCCGCACCCCTCTCATCCATCCCTGCCAGCTCAACTGGGCCACCACAACCGTGATGAGCGAAACTATGACTCCAATAAAAACAAATAAAAAGAATAGGTATTTTCTGGTATCGGCACTGCGACGCTCCGCGTAACTTATATCGTGCACCAAAATAAGGGCACCGGAAGAAATTCCTTCCATTACCAACTTATAGGTAAAAAGATGGACCGGTTTTTGAAACAAATCTCTAATCGTGTACGATTTTCCCGGCTGTTCCATAAACTGAGAACAATTCAAATCCGGCGGAAAGGTTGGCGTTCGATAAAGTATTTGCCCCTTCTCATCACAATAGGCAATGGCAAAGAGGCGCTCATCTCTGATAACACGATTGAAAAGGGAAATGACCTTGCTTTTGCTGCCCTGGGATAGAAGATCGCCAAGAGGTTCTTCTATCGTCTGGGCAATGAGCTTTGATCTCATATCGAGATCGCGAATCGTCCAGCGCAAAATCCATTTATCCACCAAGGGGGTGGCAATATAGGCGAGAATGATCAGGGAAACCATCAGGGGGATGACGAATCGTAAGGGGAGCTTTACCCTCTGAATCAATCTTATAATTTTTTTCATAAACACGTCCTAAAAGGCGGCATCCCAGCGTTTGCTCAAACGAATGGCCGCATTTATCAAACCCACCATACTGTAGGTCTGAACAAAATTCCCCCATTGCTCACCGGAGGCAGGATTTATATGTTCGGCGAACAAACCCAAATGATTGGCCCGGGAAAGCATGCGATCAAAAAGATCTCTTGCCTCGTCCATCCGACCCATCGCCGCCAGGGCATATATGTACCAGAACGTGCAAACGACGAACGCGTTTTCCGGTATCCCAAAGTCATCCGCCTCCACATATCGGAAGATAAAATCTCCCTGTTTCAATTCCCTTTCCACAGCGGCCACCGTTTTTTTGAATCTTTCATCGTCGACGGAAAGGAAACCGAGATCGTGGAGCAAAAGCAGACTCGCATCCAACGACTCTCCCTCGAACGAGGACACGAAAGACTGCTTTTTATCATTCCAACCCCGGTGACATATTACATCATGGATGATGGAGGCCCTTTTTCTCCACAATCTCCTACGGTTCTCCCAGCCCATCCTTTCGGCTATCCGGGCCAACCTATCGCAAGCGGCCCAGCACATTACACTGGAGAAGGTATGCGGCTTGGTGATACCTCTCCTTTCCCAAAGGCCGCTGTCAGGCCTGTCATAAACTTTAAAGGCCATTTCACCCAGGATTTCCAATCTTTGAAAAAGGTCCCTTTCATCCCGTCTGATCAGTCGCTGATCGAAAAACGTATGGGCAACGGCGAGTATCGCCGAACCGTACACATCATTCTGTATTTGACGATAGGCATCGTTTCCCACCCGGACAGGTCCCATCCCCCTGTACCCGGGCAAGGCATCCACAACATACTCTATGAGACGCGCTTCCCCTGATATTCCGTACACGGGCTGAAGCCTTCCATCTGTTGAACCGGCCACGATATTGACTAGAAAACCGAGGTACTTCTCCATCGTCTGAGTGGTACCAAGGCGATTCAAAGCATTGATGACAAAATAAGCGTCCCGGATCCAGCAGAACCTGTAATCCCAGTTGCGCATGGAGTGAGGTGCTTCAGGGATGGAAGTGGTGACGGCGGCGATGATAGCACCCGTATCTTCGAATGAATTTAGTTTCAAGGTAATGGCCGCCCTGATAACTTCCTCTTGCCATTCAAACGGGATGGCGATATCCCGCACCCATTCGCGCCAGTAAGACAGCGTTTCTTCTAAAAAACGACGTGTAAGAAAATTAATATTTTCCGGAATGGTTTCGTCTGGACCTAGGACCAGACAAATGTTGTCCTCCAGGAAAAAAGGCCTCTCCTCTATCAGGTAGGATAAGGCCATATCTGTCGTCACCCGCATCGTCCAGCTTTCACCCACATACCTGACATGGTGACTTCCAAAGGTCCTTTCGCAAGGATGCCGACCGTAACTATAGGCAGGTCTTATGCGAACTACAATGCGCGGAGAACCTTTTACCCTCTTTATATGCCTTATTAACATGATAGGGGTAAAAATCCGGCCGAAATGGAAAAAACGAGGAGCAAAATCGTAAATTTCCACTTCGCTTCCGTGATTATCAAAAAGTCTGGTTACAAGAATGGCAGAATTTTTTTCGTAGTACTGCTCTGCCCTCTGAAAATCGAGAAGTTCCAGGCTCGCATATCCGAATCCTTCCCCCTCTGCGTGTTCCCTGAGGAGGGAACAAAATACAGGATCCCCATCGAATCGGGGAACGCAATACCAGACTATTTCTCCTACCTCATTGACCAGAGCGGCAATCCGGCCATTACTCACAAGGCCGAGGTTCAGGTTATTTTTCATGCCAGAAATCCTTTTTGAGATTCACTTTTATCTATACACAAGATCACACCTTCTGGCTACCTTTTTGCCGTTAAATTTCTTTTCACAAAGGAAATATTGCTGTATAAGCGACGCCATGAACTACTTCAAGAAAGCGGCGGTTAGAATCTACGAAGAAGCAAAAAAAGAAAAGCGCCTCCTGCAAGGATTGAGTCTGGAGGAGCTCAAACAGATTGCCTTGCGCCAGGAAGGCGTAATCAAGACCCAAATCGGATCCCTGGCGGCCGACTCGGAACCCATGAACCGATCGGCACCCCACACGAAGAATAACATCGACCATCCCTTTGGAGAGGTGGAGGAAAGGCTCGCGGAAGAGGCCGTCCGCCGTCTCTCGGAAGAACGCATCGTATCCCTGGACACCCTGGTGGGAGACGGGAAAGATGGCGTAACGGCTCGTTTTATCATGCCCGAACAATACGCCCAGATTGCCTTCGGCGTTAAGCTTCTCATGGACGATCAACAGGAAGGCCGCATCATCGATGATCCCACGTACACCATCATCTTTTTCACGGACGGGCAATTCGAACCCAACAAGAAAAAGAGGCTGCTGGAAAAGGATATCCATGTCCGCCTGTGGCTAGGAGAAAAAAGGGGTGAGCAGGTCAAGATATGCCGCAACACCATATACCTGGGGGAGGCAAAAAAGGGCGTCTTCATGTTCGAAGACTGGCGTGTCAAGGCCATTGACAAACAGGGAATCTTCCTCCATGCCGGCGCCCGACGAGATTTCCTCTGGATTTTCAACGAAGAGACCGGACGGCCGGAGTTGACCGAGGTAGTTACGGCCATCTCGGGGCTTACGGCCACGGGGAAAACTACCACTCTTTGCCGCAGCTTCGCCCGCCTGCCCCGCGAAACCTCCGAAATGATTGGCGATGATGGCGGAACTTTCTCTTTCGATGGAGGTTATGCGGCCTTTGAAATCGGCGGGTTATATGTAAAAACGGAAGGCCTCGACGAAAGTCAGCCGGAAATCCTGAGGGCCGCCGAATCGAGGGATACCTTCCTCGAAAACGTCGCTATCACAAAGTACCCGTACATGCCCGACTTCAAGGATCTGCGAAAAACGGGAAACGGTCGAGCCGTCATAACAAGGAAAAACCTGGAAATAGCCAGCCCCAGTTTAAGGGCAGAGAAATTAAACTACATCATCATCCTCACCCGCAACCCTCTCATGAATGTTTTAAGCCAGCTTACACCCGAACAGGCCACCATGCAGTTCATCTACGGAGAATCCATTGAAAGCACCGGCGGTAACCCGGAAGAGGCGGGAAAATTCAAACGAGAGGTTTTCCTCGACCCGTTTCTGGCGGGCGATCGTCTGGAACATGCCATGCTCTTTTACGAAATTGTCAGGAAAAACCGTTGCCGCTGTTTCCTCGCCAATACGGGAACCATCGGACAGGAGGAAAAGAAAGTAACCCTAAAGCAATCCCTGGCCACTTACAACGACCTGCTCCGGCATCAGTTACGTTTCAGCCATGAGCCGGATGATCTGGGCCTTCACTACCCCATCCGTTCGGATCGCGCCGATTTAGACTATCTCGTTGCCCACCGCCTCTTTCCAGACAGGGAGCTCATGAAAAGAAAGCTCGTCGATTTCTTTCGGGGAAGAGAAAATTTCCTCGAGGAATTCGAGGGTAAATACGGGAAAATTCCTTCCCATATAAGAGAGTCCCTACCCTATCGTTACCGGGACATAGACGCTAACGGCGCTACCAACAACGAATAGCGGACCACTCTGCGCAGTCCCGTCCTATAAAGGCCCTTCAAAATCTCGTGTCTTAAGGGTTTACAAATTCGAAATTGGTGGTATATATCCGCTGCAAAAAAAGAGGTAGTTCCATTTATGCCCTGGTATGCCATTTACACGAAAAGCAAACATGAAGATCGTGTACATGTGCAGCTCAGTGCGAAATCTTACCACGTTTTTCTCCCCAAAATTAACGTCTGGAGCAAAAGAAAGGATCGCAGGAAGAAGATCTGGGTCCCCATGTTTCCCGGCTATCTCTTTATCCATTTAGATAAGCCAGACAACGGCACCCGGGTGGACATCCTGAGGACCTTTGGCGTCGTAAAAATCCTGGGCAAACCGAGAGGCGGAGATCTCCTACCCATCCCCGATGAACAAATCGAGACCATCAACAGACTCATCCAATCCCCCGCGGAAATCAACCATTTCCGATATCCCAGCCTGGGGGAGAGGGCTCGTATTATAGACGGCCCCTTTGCCGGAATCGAAGGCATCGTCACCGCATTGGACTTGGAACACGAGGTATTTGTCATAACCTTCGAGCTCCTACACCGGGCTGTGGCCCTCAAGCTGGAAGGTTTCCAGATTGCAAAGATCTGATTTTTCCCTTGACATAATCACTTCAATGGGTAAGAAAGCCCGCATGTTGCACTTGCCAGCAAAGAGGTTTTTATGGCCCCCAGAGGCAAAATAGAAATAGATGTAGAATTATGTAAAGAATGCGGCCTCTGCATCACCGTCTGCCGTCAGGGAAACATTACCTTCGCATCGCAGTTGAACTCGGCCGGCTATCACCCGGCCGTTTTTAAAGATGACGGCAAGTGCAGCGGTTGTGCCCTGTGCGCCCTCATGTGTCCCGATTGCGCGATCGAGGTGTACCGTGCATAAGAAATTCCTCATGGCGGGAAATCACGTGATAGGAGAGGCGGCCATCCGGGCTGGCTGCCGTTTCTATGCCGGCTACCCCATCACCCCGCAAAACGAACTTACAGAATATATGGCCGAGCATATGCGAAAGGTACCGGGCGGTGTTTTCATCCAGGCGGAAAGCGAAATCGCCGCCATCAACATGGTGCTCGGGGCCTCGGCCGCCGGTGCCCGCGCCATGACCTCCTCTTCGAGCCCCGGTATTGCCCTGAAGCAGGAAGGAATCTCCTTCCTCGCCTGCGACGAATTACCCGCCGTGATCGTCAACATAATGAGAGGAGGACCCGGCCTGGGGAACATTGCCCCCTCGCAGGGCGATTACTTTCAGGCCACGCGGGGAGGGGGACACGGAGATTACAGAACACCTGTCCTTGCGCCGGCCCATGTTCAGGAACTGGCCGACCTAACCATGGACGCCTTCGACCTAGCCGACAAATACAGAACCCCGGTGGTCATCCTCGCTGATGGTATGATGGGGCAGATGATGGAACCGGTGGTATTCAAAACACCGCCGCCCAGAGAATATGATGAAAGTTACGTCATGAAAGGAAAAGGGGAGGGGAAGAGCCGGTTTATCAGGGGCCTTATCCTGGACACCATCAGGATGGAGGAACACAACTGGAAACTATACAGAAAATATCAGGTCATCGCCGAAAAAGAAGTCCGCTACGAAGATTATTTAACGGAGGACGCCGACATCGTAATTGTTGCTTACGGAACCGCCGCCCGCATCGCGAAGGGTGCCATCAAAAGGTTGCGGGATGAAGGTCATAAGGTGGGACTTATGCGCCCCATCACCCTGTGGCCGTTTCCCGCCAGACCCGTCCGAGAATTGGCCAAGCGGATAAAAACCTTCGTGGTTTTCGAAATGAGCACGGGGCAGATGCTGGAAGACGTGAAACTTGCTCTGGAAGGGGCGGTCCAAATAGAATTCTACGGTCGCCCCGGCGGAGTCATTCCCACGCCGGCCGAATTGGCTAAGGTCATTGCCTACAAGGCCCGGAGGAACGAAAGATGAAAAAGGTCTACGGCCGCCCAAAATCCCTGAAGCCGTCCAAATTCCATTACTGTCCCGGATGCGGCCACAGCATAGCCCATCGCCTGATTTGTGAAGTAATAGATGAGCTCAACATTTCCGGTCGTACGATCGGGGTCTGCCCGGCCGGTTGTGCCGTCATTGCCTATAACTACTTCGATATAGATATGATAGAAGCTGCCCACGGGAGGGGTTGCGCCGTGGCCACCGGACTAAAGAGGGTTTTGCCAGATCGAATCATCTTTTCCTACCAGGGAGACGGGGACCTGGCGGCCATCGGAACGGCGGAGACGCTGCATGCGGCCAACAGGGGAGAAAACTTTACTGTCATTTTCATTAACAACGCCGTCTACGGTATGACGGGGGGGCAGATGGCACCGACCACCCTTTTGGGGCAGGTATCCACCACCACTCCGCCCGGTCGCACAGAAAAGCTCGATGGCTATCCCATCCGGGTGAGCGAACTGCTCGCCCAGTTGCCGGGGACGGCCTACATTGAGAGATGTGCCGTAAACTCCCCGCTTAACATCAACCGCACGAGAAAGGCCTTAAAAAAGGCTTTTCTCTACCAGATGGAAAACGAATTCGGCCTTACGCTCATCGAAATTCTCTCCCAGTGTCCCACGAACTGGAAAATGTCTCCCCCGGACGCTTGTCGCTGGATAGACGAAGTCATGGTGAGGGAATTTCCCCTGGGGGTCATCAAGGATGTCACGAAAACCAAGGGGGAAGCGTAGATGATAGTGAAGACCATCTTCGCCGGCTTCGGAGGGCAGGGGGTGCTCATGATGGGTTATACCTTTGCCTATGCCGCCATGATGGAAGGGTACCAGGTAACTTACCTCCCCTCTTACGGTGCCGAGGTAAGGGGTGGGGCGGCGAACTGCACCGTCGCCGTGGGCAATGAAGAAATAGCCTCTCCTATTGCATCGGAGCCGGAATACCTCGTCATTATGAACAAACCTTCCCTCATTACCTTTCAAAACCGCATCACCCACGGAGGGGTAATATTCCTTAATGCCTCCCTGGTCGATATCCGGCCCGGGAGAAATGACGTGGTCGTCCACGAGATACCGCTGGCAGAAATAGCTGAATCTATCGGGGTTCCCCGAGGACAGAATCTCATCATGTTGGGCGCCTTTGTCAGAAAAACGGGGATTGTCTCTCTCGAAGCCTGCATCAAGGGCATCGAAGAACGTCTGAAGGGAAAAAGAGGCGCCGCTTGGGAAAACAATCGCAAAGCCTTCATGGCGGGCTACGAATGGGGGTTCAAGTAATAGATGGTCATTTCGCAGATATCCGTCATTCTCGAGAACGTACCAGGTAGCTTCAGCCGGCTTATCGATATCCTGGACAAGGAAGACATAAAAATCAAAGCTGTTTCTGCCGCAAGCACAGAAGAGCAAAGTACCGTACGACTCGTGGTAAATGATCCGCAAAGGGCGGTCATGACCCTGAAGAACTTCCATTTCAACGTCGAAGAGACACCCGTAATAGCTGTTGAGGTGCCGCTTCACCCGGGGGGAATGAACGCCATCGTAAAGCCCCTGGCAGAGGGGGACGTAAACATTCATTACATATACACCACCATCGAACGCATCGGCAAAGAAACGATCGTAATCATAGGTTGCGAACCTATGGATCGGGCCATCTCTATCCTTTCTCAGCACTGGATAAACTTCGTGGGCGAGGAAATTTACTCCCTGTAACTATGGGCAAATTCGGTGTCTCACCGGAAAAGGAAAAAGCCCTCATAGATAGGATGGCTGAGCTCAAGGTTTCCGAAGAAGACCTAAAGGAAACCTTTATCCACGCCTCAGGGCCGGGGGGACAGAAGGTCAATAAAACGGCGACTTGTGTCCAACTTACGCACTTGCCCACAGGTATTTCGGTGAAATGCGGGCTGAACCGATCTCAGAGTATAAACCGCTTTCTTGCCCGGAGACTCCTCCTCGACAAAATAGAAAAATGGCAAAAAGGCTCTCTTGAAAAAGAAGAAATCACGCGGATAAAAATACGACGCAATAAGGAAAGAAGGGCTCGACGCGCAAGAAATAAAAAAGGGAGAGAAAGTCGATGTACGCTCCCCTCCCTTAAATGAAACCACTAAAATGAATTTATCTTTTAAGCACCAATCACCTTGAGCAGCGGATTGGCATACAGAATCACGAGCGCAATAACCAGCGCGTAAATGGCGAGCGACTCGATCATGGCCAGACCCACCATCATGGTAAGCAGAATCCTTCCCTGCGCCTCCGGATTCCTCCCGACGGCATTCGTGGCCCCGCTAAGACCACTACCCATACCGATTCCCGTACCAACGCTTCCCAAGCCTACTGCCATGCCGGCGGCAAAAACGGAAATGCCGACGACAATCGCCTTCGTGTAGTCAATTCCGACCCCTCCCGCCGCCTGCTCGGCTGCATAAAGAACGGGGACCAGGACAAACATTGCGATCAAACCCACCATCGTTAAGCAGATACGTTTCATCATCTTCATCTCCTTCTTTTGTTTTTTGAAAAAACGATCGGGCGGCGATTCGCCCACTCAAAACTGTTTTTCCTCACCTCCTTTCCCCAAAAATATACCTCTTTTACCACTTGTTTTGTGCCTCTACAATACCCTCCGGGGTTTGTCAACCTCTTTTCCTCCCTTTACGGAAGAAAGTTTGTAAGGTATAAACGGCATATGAAATTTTCCAACGCCGAAATGTCTCTCATGAAGCTCCTGCAAGACGACTTCCCCTTAGAAAAGAAGCCGTTTCTTGCCTTGGGTAAAGCCGTCAATCTCTCAGAAGAAGAGGTGGTAAACATCGTTAGGCGCTGGAAAGACAAAGACATAATAAGAAAATTAGGTGTTGCCGTTCGTCCCCCACAGGTGGGTTACAAAAACAACATCCTCGTTGTTTGGGCCGTCCCCCCCAAGGCAGTAGACAGAGTGGGCATGCTCTTCGCCGGAAAAGAATGGGTTTCTCACTGCTACGAGCGAACCCCCCCCTATCTGGGGCGTTACAATCTATTCACCATGATCCATCTGCCCTCCCCGGAAGAGGAAGGAATCATAGAAGACATGGCAAGGGAGGCCGGAATTTATGACTACATGCTTCTTAAAACGATCGAAGAGCTAAAAAAGACGAGCATGAGGTACTTCTGACAGGTAAGGGCGTGAAAAGCAAAAGAATGTTAAACTATAAGCAGAAAAACCTGTAAGGATGGCCGCCACGTGACCAAGTCAGAAATCCTCTTTTCCCAAAGCGAGAGGCTAATCCCTGGTGGGGTAAACAGCCCCGTCCGGGCATGGACGGCTGTAGGAGGCAGACCCCTCTTCATAAAAGAAGGACGGGGATCGAAAATCATCGATGTTGATGGCAACTCCTACCTCGATTACGTCATGTCCTGGGGGCCTTTGATCCTGGGTCACGCCCATGAAAGGGTAGTAGAAGCCGTAAAAAGACAACTGGAAAAAGGTTTAAGTTTCGGGGCTCCCACAGAGCAGGAACTTACACTGGTAGAACTCATACAAGAAGCAATTCCCTCCATGGAAATGGTGAGGCTAGTGAATTCCGGTACGGAGGCCGTCATGTCCGCCCTGCGCCTGGCCCGCGCCTTTACGGGACGCACCAGGATATTGAAATTCGCCGGCTGTTATCACGGACACGGAGATTCTCTTCTGGCCCGCGCCGGATCGGGGCTTGCCACCCTTGGCATCCCCGGCTGTCCGGGCGTTCCGGAGGCCCTGGCCGAACTAACCATTACCATCCCTTACAATGACGTCAATGCCTTAAAAGAGGCCATAGAAATGCATGGGAAGACGCTCGCCGCCGCGATCGTGGAACCCATCGCGGGCAACATGGGGGTAGTGGTGCCGGATGCTGATTTTCTTCACGCTTTAAGGCAGCTCACGGCTAAACGAGGCATACTGCTCATTTTCGATGAGGTCATTACGGGTTTTCGTTTCACTTGGGGAGGCTGGCAAAATATCGTCCACCTAAAACCCGATCTCACGTGCCTAGGCAAGATCATTGGCGGAGGCTTACCTATCGGCGCCTTCGGCGGGCGCTGGGAGATCATGTCTCTGCTTGCCCCTCTCGGTCCGGTCTATCAAGCGGGTACCCTCTCGGGTAACCCGGTGGCCACGGCCGCGGGTATAGAGACCTTGCGGGTTCTCAGGGAAGACAGGGATATTTATGACCGTCTGGACCGATTGACGGAAAGGCTCTGTCAAGAAATGGGAGAGGTCTTTTCTCTCCGTGGGCTCTCCACGCGGATAAATCGCCTGGGTTCCATGTTTACCATCTTCTTTACCGATAAAGAGGTGCGGGATTTTTCCTCGGCGGGACGATCCGACACGGAAAAATTCGCCCGGTTTTTCCGGGAGATGATTGGCCAGGGTATCTATCCGCCGCCTTCCCAGTTCGAAGCCTGGTTTACCTCCGCTGCCCATAGTGAAGAAGATATCGAAAGAACCGTCGAAGCCTGTCGGCAAGTAATTTTTCGATGGTGAAGATCCATATGGACGGACGCCTCAACATCGAAGACTTCCTCGCCAAAAAAGAAAAAATTGCCGTCATCGGCTTAGGCTACGTGGGGCTTCCCCTGGCCGTTCATCTGGCCCACCATTTTTCCGTTCTCGGATACGATATCAAAAGGGAAAGGATTGAGGAACTCACCCGAGGGGTGGATAGAACGGGAGAATTAAGCCCTGAAGAATTGAAAGAAATCCAGATTACCTATACGGACGACCCCACAGAGCTCAAAGGATGTCGGCTCATAATAGTTACCGTCCCCACGCCCATTACCGCTGCCCGGATTCCGGATTTAAGCGCCCTTATGACCGCCTCCATTACTGCCGGAAGAATGATGAAAGAGGGCTCTTGCGTGGTTTACGAATCCACCGTTTACCCGGGGGTAACGGAAGAAATATGTGTCCCCATCCTGGAACGGGAATCGGGCCTCCAACTCGGGAAGGGATTTACCGTGGGATATTCACCGGAGAGGATTAACCCGGGAGATAGAAAACACACCCTGGAGCAGGTCGTAAAAATCGTATCCGCCTCTGACCTACCTACGAGAGAGTTCCTCGCGCGCCTTTACGGTACCATTGTAAAGGCGGGCATTTACGAAGCTTCATCCATTCGCGTCGCCGAGGCCGCCAAGGTAATAGAAAACGTCCAGCGCGACCTTAACATCGCCCTCATGAACGAGCTCGCCATCATTTTTCATCGCCTAGGGCTGGATTCTCTGGAGGTGCTCGAGGCGGCAGGCACGAAGTGGAATTTCCTCCCCTTTCGCCCCGGCCTCGTGGGGGGCCATTGCATCGGCGTGGACCCCTATTACCTCACCTACAAGGCAGAAATTCTGGGTTATCATCCCGAGGTTATCCTGGCGGGAAGGCGCATAAACGACAACATGGGAAAGTACTTGGCGGAAAAAACGGTGAAAATGCTCATTGCCGAGGACATACCCGTACGCAACTCGCGAGTCCTCATACTCGGCTTCACCTTCAAGGAAAACATAACGGATATTCGCAACACGCGCGTCATCGACATCGTCCGGGAACTCGAGGGCTACGGGGTAAAAGTCCTCCTCCACGACCCCTTGGCCGACCCCGCCGAAATAGAAAACGTTTACGGACTAAAGACGGTAAGCCTGCAAGAAGTTAAGGATATAGACGGGATCGTCGCCGCTGTGGCCCATGACTACTATACAAAATTGAAGCCCGAGGAATTAGCCAAATGGGGCAGAAACGCCCGCCCCATCGTTATCGACGTAAAAGGCATCTTCCACTCGGAAGAAATGAAGCACTTGGGACTTCCCTACTGGAGGCTGTAAATGAACTTAGAAGAACCCATTTTAGTGACAGGGGCCGCCGGTTTTATCGGTTACCATCTATGCGAAAGGCTTCTTGCCGAAGGGGCGACGGTAATAGGCGTGGATAATATGAATCCCTATTACGACGTAAGTCTCAAGGAGGCCCGTCTTAAAAGACTTTTAGTTCATCCGGCTTTTTCTTTCCATCTTCAGGATATTGCCGATACGGAAGCAATGATGCGCCTCTTCAAGCAAGCAAAACCTCCTACCGTTGTTCACCTTGCTGCACAAGCGGGGGTGCGGCATTCCATTACGCATCCCTTCACCTACGTGGATGCAAACGTGCGGGGCTTTCTCAATATCCTGGAGGGATGCCGTCATCACCCCGTAAAACATCTGGTTTTTGCCTCTTCCAGCTCCGTTTACGGGGCCAATACGCGTCTTCCTTTTTCTGTCCACGATAATGTTGATCACCCTGTGAGCCTGTATGCCGCCACCAAAAAGGCCAACGAACTCATGGCCCATACTTACGCGGCCCTGTATGGTATCCCGACAACGGGGCTGAGATTTTTCACCGTTTACGGCCCCTGGGGAAGGCCGGACATGGCCCTCTTTATCTTTACCCGCGCCATCCTCGAAGGAAAACCCATCGACTTATACAATTACGGAAACATGAAGCGAGATTTCACCTTCATCGATGACATTATCGAGGGGATGGTGAGGGTCATGGCAAAGCCTCCCACCCCGAATCCCCATTGGTCAGGGGAGAGGCCGGATCCGGCGACGAGTTTTGCCCCTTACAAGATCTACAATATCGGAAACAGTAACCCGGTAGAGCTTACGACCTTTATCGAATGCCTGGAAAAAGCCTTGGGGAAGGTCGCCCAAAAAAACCTGCTTCCTCTTCAGGCCGGAGACGTACCCGCAACTTACGCCGATGTTTCAGATCTGATGAAAGAGGTGGGCTTTCGCCCTGCCACGCCCATTGAAGAAGGTGTTAGGCATTTCGTGAACTGGTATCGAGATTTCTACGGAATTTCCCGTTGACTTCAATTCTTGTTAATGGTATGAGCCTGGCCGGCAGGGAGGTGCCGGATTATGAAAAAAAGTTATCATAATCTGGCCTATGCATCGAGCGTGGGTTTTGCCATGGTCCTCGCCATCTTTGGCGGGTTGTTTTTCGGCCGGTGGCTGGATCACCAGATGAGGACCTCGCCCTTCTTCACGTTCCTCTTCCTGCTCATGGGTATAGCGGCAGGGTTTAGGAGCCTGTATACGCTAATAAAGAAACAATTCAAAGATGAGAGAAATATCATCCGGTCGGTGAAAAGTGAACCTCATAGAAAAAGACCCCTTCCTCAAAAGGCTTGATTTCACAAACTGGATAATCCTCGGAAGCATGACTTTTTTAAGCTTTCTTCTCATGCCGCATACGTTTACCTTAGGGCTGATAGTAGGAGGGATAATAAGCATTTTTAACTTTTACTGGTTAAAGCACGACCTGCGGAAAGTTTTTCGCAGTCTAAATATGCGGGCCAAATCCCGGCTCATGTTCAAATATTACATTAGATTTGGAGTTACGGCGGTGATTCTGTACTTGATCGTGAAGGCGCAGATGCTCAACTTCATTGGGCTCCTTATAGGTCTTTCCATCGTGATTATCAATTTAGTTATCACCGCCATCATACTTACGGCAAAAAAAAACCGCCCTGAGGAGGTCAATTAAAAATGCATGCCCTGTCGTTTTTGCAATTAGCCTTTCCCTCCATCCCCATTCACGTAAGTTACACGTGGCTCGTCATGCTTTTCCTCATCCTCATTTCTTTTCTTGCCACGAGGCGTCTTAACCTGAAACCGGGACCGGTGCAAAATGTAATGGAAGTGGTAGTGGAAGCCTTACACAACCTGCTCATCGATACGATGGGCCCGCAAGGCAAAAGGTTCTTTGCCTTGGTTGCTACCATCGGCCTTTTCATCTTTACCTCCAACGTCCTGGGCCTCATTCCCGGCTTTGATTCACCAACAGCGAATCTAAATACCAACCTGGCCATGGCCCTGATTGTGTTTTTCCTCACCCACATCGTGGGGGTAAAGGTGCACGGGATAAAGTATTTGAAGCAGTTCATGGGACCCAGCCCCTGGTTGGCCCCTTTGATGTTCCCCATTGAACTTGTAAGCCACATTGCCCGTCCCGTCTCACTCACCTTCCGTCTCTTCGGCAACATCGAGGGTGGGCACATCGTACTGCTCGTGATCGCCTTTCTGGTTCCCCTCCTCGTACCCCTGCCTGTTCTCGTCTTGAAGCTGTTTGTCTGTTTCATTCAAACGTTGGTCTTCATGCTCCTTTCCATGATGTACATCGCCGGCGCCATGGAGGAACACCACTGAGCATGATAAGTGGCTCATGGGGGATCCGGAAAAAAGGATCCCCCTTTTTTATGGCCTTGACAGGCAAGGGATAACAGTTATAAATTTCTTTTAAACTTTCTTCCCAAGGGATCGGTGATGGCCTTACAGGATGAAAAAAAGGGGGAGGGCCTGGCCATAGATCCCAATTTTTGCCGATTGGAAACGGAAAACGAAGCAAAAAATACCCTCCTCATAGAATATTTGAATTCCTATTCCCGCCGTCAAGATGACTCCCTGCAAAAACGACTGCTAAAGGAATTGATATACGGCTACGTGCAACTGGAAAGGCGCGTAGATGCCCTGCTTAAGAATACCTTGCCCGTACCCGTCGTAGAAGAAATAAAAAGCTACGGCTACTACCGCCCGCGGTTCTTCGATTGCACCATTTTATTTTCCGATCTCGTGGGATTTACCCATCTCGCCGAGAAAAAATCTCACGAAGCATTGATTTCCCTGCTTGACAACTTGTTTCAAAAGATGGACGAAATCGTGGGGGCCTTTCATGGAACGAAAATAAAAACTATAGGGGATGCTTACATGGCTGTCTTTGGAGCCCCGATCACCCATGAAAACCATGCAGAATGCGCCATCAAAGCGGCCAAAAAAATCCTTACGTCTTTGGAAGAATTGAATGCTTCCCTAAACGAACACATAGAGATGAGAATCGGCATTCATAGTGGCCGGGTTATAGGCGGCGTAGTGGGAAAGGAGAGGATGCAATTCGATGTGTTCGGAGATGATGTAAACATCGCCGCCCGTTTCAAGTCCTCGGGCATCCCGGGGAAGATAAACGTCTCCCAAGCCACATATCTTCAAACGCGTGAGAAATTCGTCTTCGAGCAAAGAGGAGAAATACCCCTGAAATCCAAGGGCAAGATGACGGCATATCTTGTTGCGGCGGAGGTAAAAAATGGAAGCGAACTTTGACTATCGCCGCCCGGTAGAGATTGCATCCGGCATCTTCTGGGTGGGATTTGACGATCCTGCTTCCAATCTTCATTGCAATCCTTATATTGTTATCGACCACGGTGAAGCCGCCATTATTGATGCGGGAAGCCGATCCGATTTTGCCATCGTAATGCTCAAAGTACTGCAAACGGGTATTTCTCCCGGCCAGATTACCACGTTGATTTACCAGCATGCCGACCCAGATCTCTGTGGCTCTATGCTTAACATGATCGACATCTGCAATAACCCCGATTTAAAGATCTTATCGGACCCTAAAAACAACACCTTCATTAGCTTTTACGTCGAGAAAGAAAAGAGAGAGCTAATCAAATCCACGAGCCACTATCCTGAAGGACTTCTCGTGGGCAAAAGACGCCTAAAATTTTTCCCTACCCCCTATGCCCATGCGGCGGGAAGTTTTGTTACCTATGATGAATTTACGGGGACCCTTTTTACGAGCGACTTGTTTGGAAGTATATCTCAGAAATGGGACCTGTATCTGGAGTTGAAGGAAAAGTGTTTTACCTGCGAGTCCATGGATTTTTGCGACTCCTGTCCCGTTAAGGAAATTTTGGAATTCCATCGCACGATCATGCCTTCAGAAAAGGCCCTCACCCATGCCATGAGCGTCCTCGAGCCACTCGACCTAAAATTAATCGCCCCTCAGCATGGCAGCATTATAAGAAAAAGGGCGGATATAGAGTTACTTACCCGCCACCTGAAGCAGCTAAAAGGGGTGGGAATCGACGGGATTATTCCGTGATCTTCTCCAGATACTGCTGAATTATCTTTCGGTGATTACCTGTTTCCTCGACAAGACGTTTCATTGTCTCCTGATATTCCACATTAGAAGTCTTCAAAAATTCCATGTAACGGGACTCCAGGATAGACTGCTCAATATCTCGCGCAATGGCCATGGCCCGCTCCGGGGCATAAGAACCGTTCTTTATCTCCTCCCTGTGTTTTTTCACCCCGGAGATGGCCGTATTTATCGCTATGCGATTGAAGGGACGCCCTATCTCGAACTGTCTTGGATTCTCTTCCAAGATGCGTGAAAGCCATCTTAAACGTTCCGCATGCACCACTTCATCCTTGCTCATCGTTAGCCATAGTTCATCACTTTCCGGCCATCTTTCCGCACACGAGGCGTAAAGGGCTGAGATTTCCTCCTCATACTGCGCCATTGCGGCCAGGATTTCCTTCACGCTTTTTATATCCGACACCGTGAGCATGAAGTGATTATACAGCAATATGGCTTAAAAACAACTATTTGTTTGACAGGTACTCGTGGATGGCACGGGCTGCCTTTTTCCCCGCTCCCATGGCGAGAATGACGGTGGCGGAACCCGTCACAATATCTCCCCCCGCATAAACCCCTGCTCGAGTCGTCTCACCATTTTCGCCTTTTGTTACAATGTAGCCCCACCTATTCGTTTCCAGCCCGGGTGTCGTAGACGGCACGACCGGATTGGCCTGGGTACCAATAGCCACCACCACCGTGTCGACCGCCAGGGCAAACTCGGAACCCGGTATGGGAACGGGGCTTCGACGGCCAGAGGCATCCGGCTCCCCCAACTCCATGCGAATGCACCTCATCTCTTTCACCCAGCCGTTTTCATCACCGATGTAGCTAACAGGATTGGTAAGGAAGTGAAACTGTACCCCCTCCTCTTCGGCGTGGTGAATTTCCTCCTTTCGGGCCGGCATCTCTTCCCTCCCCCGCCGGTAGACGATATAAGCATTCTCCGCCCCGAGTCGCAGGGCCGTTCTCACGGAATCCATGGCCACATTGCCCCCACCAATGACGGCCACATTCTTCCCCGTCACGATGGGGGTATCGTAATCGGGAAAGAGATACGCCTTCATCAAATTCGAACGGGTGAGATACTCATTGGCCGAGTATATACCCAGGAGATTTTCCCCGGGAATGTTCATGAAAACGGGGGCCCCGGCTCCCACGGCGATATAAACGGCAGAAAATCCTTCCGCGAACAGGTCATCGACTGTTTTCAGTCGCCCGATGACGGAGTTCAACTGTATTTTGACCCCCAATTTTTTTAAATACTCCACCTCCGCTTCTACGATGGCCTTGGGCAACCTGAATTCAGGGATCCCGTAGATGAGCACGCCTCCTGGTTTATGTAAGGCTTCGAAAATCGTCACCTCGTAACCTAACTTCACCAAATCTCCGGCAATGGTTAATCCCGAAGGACCAGAGCCGATGACGGCTACCTTTTTCCCCGTGGGTGGCAAAGTGGGGGGAATTTCGACGGCACCTTGGGAACGCTCGTAGTCGGCGGCAAACCGCTCCAGCCGACCGATGGCCACGGGTTCCCCCTTTTTTCCCAAAACACAGTACTTCTCACACTGGTCTTCCTGGGGACACACACGCCCACAGACGGCGGGGAGGCTGTTGGTTTCTTTAATTGTCCGGGCCGCCCCCAAAAAATCCCCTTCGGCTATCTGGCGGACGAAAAGGGGAATGTTCACCTCCACTGGGCAGCCGGAGATGCACCCCGGCTTTTTGCACTGAATACAACGACTGGCCTCCCGCATAGCCGTCTCAGCATCGTACCCCAAAGGCACCTCGTTAAAATTCCTCCTCCGGGTCGAAGGATCCTGCTCGGGCATGGGCTGCCTGGGAATCTTTACCTTATCTGCCATTTCCACACCTACATTGGTCTCGTTGGTAAGATATTTGCTCCTGGGCGCAGTACATACGAAGTCTCTTCATGAGAAGGTCAAAATCCACCTCGTGACCATCGAATTCCGGTCCATCCACACAGGTAAAACGCGTCTTCCCGCCCACGGAAACACGACATGCACCGCACATCCCTGTGCCATCCACCATGATGGCATTTAAGCTCACAAATGTTTTTATCCCGTGCGGTCTTGTACATTCAGCTACGGCTTTCATCATGGGCACCGGACCGATGGCAAAGACGCAGTTAATCTCTTCTCCCTTTTTAATGAGTTCATCAAGGGCTTGGGAAACGAAACCGTGAAACCCGTAACTGCCATCATCGGTCGTTTCGATTAGACGATCGCTGACGGCAGCCATTTTCCTTTCGAGAATGAGGAGGCTCTTCGTCCGGGCGCCAATAATGGAGGTGACCCTATTTCCGCTTTCTTTCAAGGCCTTCGTGATAGGATAGACCACACCGACACCTACCCCACCACCTACACAGACGGCATGGCCGTAATTTCTTATCTCCGTGGGATTGCCCAGCGGCCCCTGCAGGTCCAAAATTTCCGCCCCCTCGGTGAGGGTGGAAAGCAGGGCAGTGGTGTGGCCGACCACCTGAAAAATGATCGTGATCGTGCCTTTTTCTGGATCGGAATCGACGATAGTAAGTGGGATTCTTTCACCTTGTTCGTGCAACCTGATGATGACAAATTGCCCCGCTTTTCGGCGTCGGGCAATCTCCTCACTTTCTATATCCATGCGAATAATGTTTTCTGAAAGGATCTCTTTCCTGACGATTTTCGGCATGATCGGTTTCCTCGAATTTAAAAATAGGGGATAACCCCCTTCGCGGATTACCCCCTATAGAAAATCTATTTTTTTCACACCACTATAGTTCAGTATTCCGGTGTTAACTTATCAAGTTCGGCGAGGGAAAATACCGGCCCATCCTTGCAGACATATTTGCTTCCTACGTTACATCTGCCGCACTTCCCGATCCCACACTTCATCCTCATCTCGAGGGAGGTATAAATGTTCTCTTTCGAAAAGCCCAGCTCAAAGAACACCGGCAGGGTAAATCGGATCATGATCGGGGGGCCACAGATGACGGCCACGGCATTCTCCGCGCTGGGGGCCACCTCCTTGCAAACGGTAGGGACAAAACCTTCCCTTCCCTTCCAGTTCTCATCCCCCTTATCTACGGTTACGTGAAGTTCCAGGTCGTCCCTCTTCGACCAGGCCGCAAGCTCATCCTTGTAGATAAGCAAGCCCGGCGTCCTCGCCCCGTATATGACGGTAATTTTGCCGTATTTTTTTCTATTGTCTTCGTGAATCATGTATTGGGTAAGGGCCCTTAAGGTGGTAAAGGCAAAACCGCCGCCCACGACCACCACATTTTTACCTTCCAAATATTCGAGAGGCCAGGAATTACCCAAGGGCCCACGGATGCCCATGATAGTTCCCTCTTCCATCTCATGGAGGGCCGTGGTTACCACCCCCGCCTTCTGCACGGTAAATTCCACGTAACCCGGATTCGTGGGTGAGGAAGCGATACCAATCGGTGATTCCCCCTTCCCGAAGAGGGAAAGCTCCGCAAACTGTCCGGGGAGGTATTTGAATTTTTCCTCATCTTCCTTATTCACAAAGGCCAGTCGAAAGGTCTTGATATCCTTCGTGTCCACTTCGGTCACGATCTTTATCACTTCGACTGGATAGGGCACATATGGATTCTCCATGACGATCTCCCGATTACTGTAATTTCGAAATATCTTCGACTATTCTCCGGATATCAATATTTACCGGGCAGTACATGACGCACCGCCCGCACCCGACACAGGCGATGGCGTGGAAATTATCCACATAGTATTTAAATTTATGCATGACCCGTTGGCGCCATCTCTCCTTCTGGGTCGGGCGTGGATTGTGGCCGGATGTTTCCTTCGTAAACAATGGGTACATGCAGGAATCCCAATTCCGCAAACGCCTGCCATCATCGTATTTCATTTCGTCGCTGATGTCGAAGCAATGGCAGGTGGGACACAAATAGGTGCACGTACCGCAGGCGAGACACCTTTTATGAATCGTGTCCCAGAAGGGATGGTCAAAACTTACATCCAAGATAGGTTTGATGTCCTGGGCCGGGATCCGAGAAGCAATCTGGGCTTCTGCCTTCTTCGCCACCTCTTCCTTAACCTTTTCGGCCTCAGGCGAAGCCGGTGTGCCTTCGAAGTAGGAGGCCACCTTCTCCCCTTTGGGGGTGAGAAACTCCACCAGGTAATCACTGCCGAGGTCGGTCACCAGCACATCGCTTCCCGTCCCATCCACTGGCCCTCCCCCCACGGAGGTACAGAAACAGGTAGAATAGGGGACACGGCTGCAGGCAAGAGTAATGACGATGGCCTTTTCCCTTTTGGCTACATAGTAGGGGTCCTTATACTTTTCCTGATCGAAAAGCATATCGAGGAGGACGAAACTCCTCGCATCGCAAGGCCTTACCCCAAAAAGAACGACCTCGTCTGCCGCCATTTCAATGCCCTTGAGCTCAACCCCCTTGGGAGTTCTTAAATAGCGCATCATCACTTCGGTGCGAGGGAAAAAGACCCCTTTCGGAGCATTCTTGCTGTTCAGGTAGTCCATCCAGGGCTCTTCTTTCTGTTCTAAGGCCTTGAAGAGGACATTGTCTTCCACCTTTACCGGCGCAAAAACGGTAAAGCTTCCCTGAAGTTTTTTCAATATCCCGACCAATGCATCTTTTTTAATTAACCGTTTTTCCATAGCATCCTTCAATCTTGTGAGTTTTTATACCAAACCCAATCCACCCATGAGCGGTGTAGGATCTACCATGTGGAGTTTAAACCAGTTTTCCGTCCCTGGCAGGCCAAAAGAAAGGGCCATGAGCTCCGTAAAATAGAAGATGGGCAGCTTCAGGTTTTCACTGGCCCTGGTATCCAAATTGGCCATACACACCGGACAAGCCGTAACGATGCAATTGGCGCCCGCCTCCCGGGCCATGGTCATGAGACGATCCACCAACTTATTTACAATATCCGTCCGACTTATCGTCAAACTGCCGCCGCAGCAATCCGTCTTGAAGGACCACGGTCTCACATCTGCCCCTAAGACGCTTAGGATATCGTCTAACATGTAAGGGTTTTCATAGTCTTCAAACTGGCACACCTCCGGAGGCCTGACTATGAGGCACCCATAGTAAGAAACAGGCTTAAGACCGGTAAGCTTCTTTTGCACCTTGCTCGCAATCACCTCGAGGCCTATATCGTCGTGGAAAATGCCAATCGGATGCTTCACAACCGCCGTGCCACGGTAGGGCTTGCCTATGATGCCTGTAATTTCATCCTTCAATTTACCGTCATGAGCCAGATGGTGCTGTGCGCTCTTGAACCGATTAAAACAGGCAGCACATGGCACCATAACCTCCTGAAGACCACTTGCCTCTATGGAAGCCAGATTGCGTGCCGGTAGGGCCACGGAAAGGCTGAAGTTGGTCGAATGGGCTGCCGTGGCACCGCAGCATGACCAATCCTCCACCTCGTTTAACTGGATTCCCAGCGCGGCACATACGGCCTTGACGGATTGATCGTACTCCTTTGCCGTCCCATGAAGTGAACATCCCGGATAGTATGAAACTTTCAACACATGCCTCCTTAAACGATCACTATTTGGTCTTTTCAAAGATATTTTTCACGGCCCTTAGATCCCGGGTTTTGGGAGAAATCAGGGGTAGCTTTCCTTTGAGGAACATGTCGATACCCATGCCCATATCGGAGAACAGATCACCCGATTTGAGCTTGTAATTTACCATCATGAACGGTTCGTTGATTCGACCACGCGATTTTATACAGGAAAGAAAGGCCTCATGGAAGGTGAGCACCTTCTTCTCCCTGGCCGGAACGCCCTCACTTATGGCCATCTCCCTCAAGACATCCATCATCCGCGCAATATCCACCTCGTTGGGGCAGCGGGTGATACACGTCTCGCACGAGGCGCACAGCCATATGGTGGAGCTCGTCAAAACCTCTTTTTTCATCCCCATCTGGATCATCTTTATGATGCGGTTAGGGTTGTACTCCATGGCAAAGGCGAGGGGACATCCCGCCGTACATTTCCGGCAATGGTAACACCTCTGAATGGGTACCCCGTTTATCCTTTCGTTCACTTCTTCAAGAAAAGTCTTCATGATTAACTCCGTATTCCCGCCTCAAGGGTTATAGATAAAATCTTCGCATTCGTGTTCTCTAAAGGTGGAAAGCACCGGAGGATCTTCGAGAGAGGCCCCCGCCCGGCTTCCGAATAGTTCGAATGCATCCTTGTCCAGTTTCTTCAGGAACTTCCTCAAATCGACCCCCATGGGACAGACACTAACACATGACCCACAATCGACGCATCGCCCCGCCATGTGGAAAATACGCATAATTTGAAAGACTTGAGTATCCGATGCCTCTCCGCCAATGCCCACCCATTGAGGCCGACTTTGCTCAGCAAAACATTCAGGGCAATAACAAGAGGGGCAGGCCTGCCGGCAGGCGTAGCAGCGGATGCACTTGGCCATTTCCTTCTCAAAGTAAGCCCACCTTTCATCGGCCGGTAGAGCCTCGAAGGCCTTTACTTCCTCGTACTCTTCATCGGCCTTCATGGGAGGAGCCGGCTCCCCAATGGAGACGTCGCTAATAATGGGATTGTTGAACCGGCAGGTTACGCAATTATCGGACAACACCTCCGCCAGGGTTATTTTTTTCTCCCCGGAAGGCGTCATGATCGTAATCTGCTCGTTTGCCATAACCCCCGATAAAATTTCTTCCCCGCCTATGGCCAAAGAAAGCTTTCTCTTGTCCACGTAACCCTGGCAGGGAACCCCTATAATCACTATATCTTCTCGGGTATATTGGCGCTCTTGAAGATGAAGAATGATAGATCGGCTCGTACATCCCCGGGCCACCACGCCTACCACCTTTTTCGTCCTACTTTCCGGCTTTACCCTTTTCTGTGAATTCCTGTGCTGTGAAATGACGTCATGCACATACTTGGCCAGATTGTGCACGCACAGAGGATTCCAGATAAGCTTTTCCACCTCCGAAGGATCGGTGATAAAAGTAGGGGTAGCCGTAAGGGGCAACGTCCCAACTTCGTACCCTATAACTACGTCAACCTTCTTCTCTTCCAAAAGTCTTTTAGCTTCTTCTCTTAGCTTTTTTTCAATAGCTTCCACTTTTCACGAATCCTCGTCTCGTTGATTTTATAGCCTTTCCTTCATAGAGATTTAACCAATCGCTTCGCCGGCCCGATGGATCTCACCTTCTCCGTCACGCCGCGCACGACCTTGGCGAACCTCTCTCCTTCCGAGGCCGAACACCAGGTAAACGTCGTCCGATCTGCCTCCACGCCTATATAATCGAGGAACTTCTTCAACATGGCGAACTTTCTTCGAGCGCATAGATTACCCGTTAAATAATGGCATTCTCCGGGGTGGCAACCGGAAACAAGCACTCCATCCGCCCCTTCCTGCAAGGCACGCACGATGTAAAAGGGATTTATCCTGCCCGTACAGGGCACCCTCACGATGCGCACATTGGGTGGATACTGAATGCGACTGATACCGGCCAGATCGGCCCCGGCATAGGTGCACCAGTTACAAACAATGGCCACTATTTTCGGATCCCAAGTTGCTTTCCCTTGATCTTCTGACATCGCATTCTCCGTTTCTGGATATAATCTCTCCCTGCTTATCGCAGGGTACGATCACTTCTACAAAGCGGCAATCTGCGCTATTACCTCTTCGTTGGTGAAGCCATTCAAGTCCACCGCGTTCATCCGGCAAGAGGCGGTGCAGACACCACAACCCTTGCAAAGCACCGTATTGACTTCGGCGACGCCTTCTTGCGGGTTCACGGCGATGGCCCCGAAGGGGCAGTTCTGCTCGCAGAGACCGCAGCCGGAGCACCTTTCCTTGTTTACGAAAGCCGTTTTCCCTTCCGCTTCTATGAAATCCTTGGTGAGGATCGTGCAAGCCCTGGAAACAGCGGCATTGGCCTGCACAATGGCATCTTCACTCAGTTTCGGTGAATGGGCCATGCCACACATGAAGACACCGTCCGTGGCGAAGTCTACGGGGCGAAGCTTAACGTGGGCTTCGAGGAAGAAACCGTCCTGGTTAATAGGGACTTTTAACATCTGACCGATGGCTTCGTTCTCCGGATTCGGCGCCGCCCCCACAGAAAGGGCAAGCAGATCGGCTTTTAGATCCACCGGGGCGTTGAGGATGGGGTCAAACACGCGGATGTTCACCTGATCACCCGCCTGGGTAACTACCGGCTTGCGATCCTCGTCGTACCGGATGAACTTCACATTCAGTTCCCGCGCCTTCTTGTAGTAATCTTCCTTCAGGCCAAAGGTCCTGATATCCCTGTAGATGATGGTGACGTCCTTTTTCGGATCCATTTCTTTAATCTTCAGGGCGTTCTTTATCGCCTCGGAGCAACAATAACGGCTGCAGTACGGCCTCTCCGGTGTGCGGGACCCTACACATTGGATCATGACAATGCTCGATGCCCGCCTTAAGGATTCATCACCCTCCACGATGCGTTTCTCTAAATTCCTCTGAGTGATCACATTGGGAGACTGACCGTGGAGATACTCGCTTGTTTCCATCTCGTAGGCACCCGTGGCAACAATGACCACGCCGTGTTCGAACGATACCTCTTCCCCACGGGCCCTGATAGTCGTCTTGTAATTGCCGATGAAACCCTCAATCTTCACTATTTCTGCGCTGGTATACACATGGATAAGAGGGCTCGCCTTTATCTTCTCTTCCAAGGTGGCCAGGTGCTTCTTCGTATCCAACCCCTCCAGGGTGTAGTAGAGTTCCCGATAATTACCTCCCAAATGGGCCTTCTTTTCCACGATATAAGATTCGAATCCTTGCTCGGCCAGAGAAAGGGCCGCCGTCATTCCCGCGAGGCCTCCACCTATAATCATCGTGGCCTTGTTGACGGAAAGCTGGCCCGGTTTCAAGGGCTTCAAGAACTGGGCCTTGGCTACGGCCATTCGGACGAGGTCTTTCGCTTTTTTCGTTGCCTCTTCCGGCTCGTTCATGTGGACCCAGGAATCCTGATCACGGATATTGGCCATCTCGAAGAGGTAAGGGTTGAGACCTGCCTTCTCGCAGTTTTCTTGGAAAAGCGGCTCATGGGTACGGGGGGAGCAGGAAGCTACCACGACCCGGGTCAGATTGTATTCTTTTATCACCTCTCCCATTTTTACAGCCGTATCCTGGGAGCAGGTAAACAGGTTATCGGTGGCAAACACGACGTTGGGTAAAGTTTTCGCGTAATCCCTCACTTCCGGCACATTGACGACACCACCTATGTTTATGCCGCAGTGACAGACAAAGACACCAATTCTCGGTCCCAGTCCACGCAGGTCTTTCTCCAGGGGAAGCTCCTCTTCCGCTATGAGGGTACCACGCCTCTCGGCGATGATACTCGAGGCACACGCCGCCGCACCGCTTGCCTCCATAACCGTCTCCGGAATGTCCTTGGGCCCCCCAAAGGCACCGCAGACAAACACGCCGTCACGTGTGGTCTTTACAGGATTTTCCAGATCCGTAGCGCAGAATCCGTGTTCGTCAAGCTCGATCCCTAACGCCTGGGCCAGCTCTCTCGCCTCATTGGGCGGCGTAAGACCCACGGAGAGGACAACCATATCGAACTCTTCTTCCACGAGGGTCCCGTCTTCTTGCACGTACTTCACCAAAAGATTCTTTGTCTGCTGCAACTCCTTAACCGTGGAAGGAATGGAGCGAATGTAACGGATGCCGTATTCGTTCTTGGCCCGGTTTACGAAACGGTCGAAGTCTTTGCCATGGGCCCTGATATCCATGAAGAAGATGGTGGGTTCGAGCTCTTTGGCGTGCTCCTTGCCGATAATGGCCTCCTTGGTGGCGTACATGCAGCATACGGACGAACACCAACTATTGCCACAGGAGGTGTCCCGGGAACCTACGCATTGGATGAAGGCAATCTTTTTGGGCTCTTTGCCGTCGGAAATCCTCTGGACATGTCCAAAGTAGGGACCCGAAGCGGAAAGGATGCGCTCGAATTGAATGCTCGTAATTACGTTCTGATAGACACCGTAGCCGTATTCCGCACGCAATTTCGCATCGAAGGTCTCGAAACCGGGAGCCGCAATGACAGCCCCTACCTCTATCGTCTCTTCTTCATAAGTATCTTCGTGGTTGATGGCTTTCGCTATACAGGCATCCACGCACTGATAGCACTCGGAGCAGATACCGCAACTTAAGCATCTCTTTGCTTCGCGCACCGCTTCTTCTTCACTGAACCCAATCCCCACTTCCCGGAAATTGTTCTTCCTCTCTTCCGGTTTGAGATGCGGATATTTTACCCGAGGATTCTTGGGTACCTTCGATACATCGCCGGGATCGGCGAGACCCTGTGTCCAGTCACGCTCCCGACCAAACTTGATATCCTCCCCCTTTAGGTACCGGTCGATGGACTTGGCTGCCTCTTTTCCCGCATAAACGGCCTTTACCACCGTCTGAGGTCCCGTAACCACGTCTCCCCCGGCAAAAACACCCGGCACGTTGGTGACAAAAGTCACCGGATCCACATCGATATTGTTCCATTTGTTGACCGAGACACCACACTCCTTCGTCAAGAAGGAAAGGTCGGCTTCCTGACCGATGGCGGGGATCACGGCATCGCAAGGAACGATGAATTCAGACCCTTTGATCTCAATGGGACGCCTTCTGCCGCTCGCATCCGGTTCCCCCAATTCCATGCGGACACATTCGATCCCCGTCACCTTTCCGTTTTCCCCAATAATCCTCTTGGGGGCCACGAGGAATTCCATGCGCACGCCTTCTTCCAAGGCTTCTTCAATTTCTTCCGGTGAGGCGGGCATTTCGGCCCGGGACCGACGGTAAAGGATGAACACATCCTTCGCCCCCATCCGCACCGAAGTGCGAACGGCATCCATGGCCACATTACCACCGCCGATGACGGCTACCCGGTCGCCCGGATACAGTTTTTCTCCAAGATTTATTCTCTGGAGGAAATCGACGCCGTGAATAACTCCCTCCAGGTCTTCCCCGGGGATATTCAGCTTCGTGCTGCGCATGGTGCCGCAACCGATGAAAACGGCATCGTAGTCGTTTTTCAGTTTTTCAAAGGGGATGTCCTTGCCCACGCGGGTATTGAGATGAATCTTTACCCCCAGCTCCTCGATGACCTTGATTTCCGCCCGCAGGACATCCTTGGGTAGGCGATATTCGGGAATACCCACGGCCAGCCAGCCACCGGCAACGGGCAGGGCTTCGAAGACCTCAACATCGTATCCCTCGATGGCAAGATAGTAGGCACACGTAAGACCCGAGGGCCCTGCCCCCACGATGGCCACCTTCTTACCCTTACTCTCTTTCTTTTCGGGGATATAACGGGTCTCATCCCTTAAATCCAAGTCCGCGACGAACCGTTTAAGATGCATAATATCGATCGGTTCGTCGACCTTACCCCTCATACACGCTGTTTCACAAGGATGATTACATACGCGTCCACACACGATGGGGAACGGATTGTCTTTCTTGATGAGCTTCAGGGCTTCCTTGAACTTCCCTTGGGCAATCAGAGCTACGTAACCCTGAACGCTGATATGAGTGGGACAGGCCGCCTTGCACGGAGAAGTGCCCCGCTTATCTATGGCATACCCGCTCGGTATGGCCTGGGGGAAGTGGCGGTAAATCGCCTGCCTTTCCGACAATCCTTCATTGAAGTCGGACGGTACGTTCACGGGACAAACCTTGGCACAGTCGCCGCAACCGGTACACTTTGATAGATCAACGTATCGGGGGGCGCGCTTCAACCTGACCGTAAAATGTCCCGCTTTGCCTTCCACGGCCTCCACCGTGCGACGGGTGAGAATCTCTACGTTGGGATGACGTCCCACTTCCACGAGTTTGGGGGAGAGAATGCAAGCCGAACAGTCGTTGGTAGGGAAGGTCTTATCGAGCTGGGCCATGACCCCCCCAATACTGATTCCATTTTCGACCAAATATACTTTGATTCCCGAGTTGGCGAGATCGAGGGACGCCTGAATACCGGCAATCCCACCCCCTACCACCATGACTGCGCCGATTTTTTCGTTATCTTTTGTCACGTGCTACCACCTCACGATGTGCTTCGCGCCCTAATAGGACGGGCTTTTTAAGATATGGCCAGAAACGTCTCCTTCCGGGAGGGACGTATTTTGAAAGAACAACCCAAAACCGTCGCACGGGCTATCACGATTGACGCCCCCTGTCAAGGGCAAATTATTATTACCATTATACCCCTTGCCCGGAGCGCCATTTTCTGATAGCCGTGAAGGGCTATGAACGATTATCTTGTTAGAATAATGAGCAACGACGGCCATCTGTTGGGGCTTGCTGCCGTAACCACCAAACTGGTAAATGAAATCGCGCATATTCACCACACCTCCCCTACCGCTACGGCCGCCCTCGGGAGGGCCCTCACGGGAGCCGCCCTCTTGGCGGCCTTACTAAAAAGGGGGCAAAGCCTCGCCCTCACCATAGCCGGAGACGGGCCCCTGGGGAAGATAGTGGTGGAAGCGGAAAGAAACGGTACGCTGCGGGGCATGGTTTCTCATCCCGAAGTCGATCTCCCACCGCACAACGGCAAGCTTAGGGTCGGAGACCTGGTAGGAAAAAGCGGGGTGATCACCGTGATCAAGGACTTGGGCCGGAAAGAAAACTACACGGGGATCGTCCCTCTCGTGACGGGGGAGATAGCAGAAGACCTCACGTACTATCTGGCCAAATCGGAACAGATCCCTTCCGCCATGGGCCTCGGGGTCTACGTTTCACCCCCTGGCGAGGTTACGTTAGCGGGTGGCTTCCTTGTCCAGTCCTTTCCTCCGGCCGATGAACATGTAATCGAGGAGCTCGAAGAGCGCATCCGCTCCCTTAAGGCCGTAACGACCCTCTTGCGAGAGGGAGAGATGCCGGAAACGATACTAGAAAAGATCTTCTCCCCTATTGCCTATCATGTCCTGGAGAAGATGGATTTGCGATTCACCTGCTCTTGCAACCGAGAGCGATTGGAAAGGGTCATCATTTCCCTGGGCAGGGAGGAGATAAAACGTCATCTCACCTTTCACGGAGACATGGAAATCACCTGTCACTACTGCCTGCGAAAATACACTTTTAGCCGCCAAGAGCTGGAAGAAATCATGAAAAAATTTTAGAAATAATGGCCCAAAGGGCCTTTTTCCCGGCACCTTCGCGAATGGAAAAATCCACGATGGCCATCAAGTGCTTCCGTTTCAATCCCTCCATTTCCCTCAACCGTCGGAGTCGCTCTTGAACCTTACATGCATCCGCCTTGGTTAGGACGAGCACAAAGGGTAACGAAAGCTCATCGAAACGTTGACACCAATCAAGTTCTTCGACGCCCAGATCCCGCCTGATATCTGCGAGAAAAAGAAGGAATCGCAGGTTTTCCCTCTCACGAAGATAACAATCTACCATTTGTGACCAGCTTTGTCTCACTTCCTCCGGCACTTTTGCATAGCCGTATCCCGGCAAATCGGTAAGATATAGGCTTTCGTTTACAAGATAAAAGTTTATGACCTTTGTCCGCCCTGGCCGACGACTTGTTTCGGCCAGGTTGTGCCTACCCACAAGGCTATTGATAAGGGATGATTTCCCCGCATTGGAACGCCCAAAGACGGCCACTTCCGGGCAAATGGGTGGGGGATAGTGATCTTTCTTGACACCGGAACGAACAAATCGCACCGAATTGATCTTCACTCTTGAAGACTACTCCCGTTCGAACGTAATTCCGTACTTTTCCAACTTTCTCTCGAACGTAGGTCGGGAAATCCCTAATATTTCACATATCTCTCCTTTCGTCTTGCCCGCATGTTCCTTTAAGACCTTCCTTATGTACATCTCCTCCACCGCGTCGAGGGTAAGGGGGGCTTTGATTTCCTCCAAGATATCCCCTTTCTTTTCTTCCTCTTTCGCCTGGGCTCCCGCCACCATCGCATCGGTGAGTTCCGGAAAATCGGCGCGGGATAAGATATGCCCTTTGGCCACCACCACCGCCCGGGTGAGTAAATTTTCCAATTCTCGCACGTTCCCGGGCCAATGGTAACGCATGAAAATATCCATGACCTCCGGGGAGACACCAATTACCTTCTTGTGCAGCTCTTTATTTATCTTGGCGAGCAGATAGTCGACCAAAAGGGGGATGTCTTCCCTCCGCTCCCGGAGGGGCGGGATCTTGATGGACACGATATTCAAGCGATAAAACAAATCCTCCCGAAATTTTCCTTCTTTTACGAGGGTTTTCAAATCCTTGTTCGTCGCGGCAATGATCCGGGCGTTTACCTTAATCCTATCCTTGCCCCCCACCCGCTCGAATTCCATCTCCTGGAGGACGCGAAGCAACTTGGCCTGAAGATTCAAAGACATCTCGCTGATTTCATCCAAAAATACCGTGCCGTTTCTTGCCAGCTCAAACTTGCCTAATTTTCTCGTAAAGGCGCCCGTAAAGGACCCCTTCTCATGGCCGAAAAGTTCTGATTCCAGAAGGGTTTCCACAATGGCCGAGCAATTTACCGCAATAAAAGGCTCGTCCGGGGAGGTGTTATTGTGAATGACCCGGGCAATCAATTCTTTTCCCGTACCGCTTTCTCCCTGGATGAGGACGGTGGTCTTACTCTGGGAGACGACGCCGATGATCTTGAAGATTTCTTTCATTTCTCGGTTGTTGGCCACAATGTCTCCCACCTTGAAACTCCGGGACGGTTCGCTCAGAAGCCCGCTGATCTTTCGCTCCATCTCGAGGGTTTTCAGGGCCTTTTCGATGGCCATTTCCAGTTCTTCGATATTGATGGGCTTGTGGATATAGTCGAAAGCCCCGCCTTTCATGGCCCGGATGGTAGAATCCATATCGTGGAAGGCGGTAATCATGATTACCTTTACGTTCTCATCCTCTTTTTGCAGGTCCTCAAGGACGATGAATCCATCAATATCGGGGAGGCGAATATCGAGAATTACGAGGTCTGGAGTGTGTTTTACGTATTGGTTCAGCCCTTCCGTACCCGTTAGGGCCGTGTAGACCGTATGACCCTCCTCGGAGAGGTACATTTCAAGGGTTTCGACAATGGACTTATCGTCATCGATAACGAGTATCTTGGCCATCTTTCCGCCTATCTAACATCGACCAGTGCTTCCCCTTCGGTAAGGGGCAAGTATACAGTAATCTGCGTTCCCTCGCCCTTCTTGCTTTTCACCTCGACCGTACCTCGATGGAGATCGATAATCTTCTTCACCTGGCTCATCCCCAGACCCGTTCCCTGTTTCTTCAACGTGTAGAAGGGGTTAAAAATATGGGGGATCTGGTCTTCATCCATGCCGCAGCCATTATCTATTACTTCTAAGACGACGGCCGGAAGACCCTTTTCGGCTCGGCGGGCCACGATAACCAAATGCCCGCCCCTTTCCATAGCCCCCACGGCATTGCGGATGAGATTAAGGAGGGCCTGCTCAATCATATGGGGATCCACAAAGAGGTCGGGTACATCCTCCGCAAGCCTTGTTTCCACCTCGATGCCTTTGTCGCTGATAATCTTTTCCGCCATCTCCAACGCATTTTCTATGAGCCTCCTTACCTGGCTCGTTCTCTTCTTGGGCTCCATGGGACGGGCGAAGATGAGCACATCATTTACGAGTTCCTCTAAGTGTTCCACTTCCCGCTGGGCTATCTTGAAGCGCTTCAAATCGTTTCCCTCTGGTTTCAGCCGCTTTTCGAGAATCTGGAGGCTCATCTTGATGGAAGAAAGGGGGTTTCTTATTTCATGGGCAATACCGGCGGAGAGTTGACCGAGGGCGGCAAGCTTTTCTGTCTCGTAATACTTCCTCTCCAGCTCCTTGAACTCGGTAATATCCCTCATGACGAGAAGGTAACGTTCTCGTTCCTCGATGGGCCGGGGGGTAATGAGGAAAGTCCTCTTTTCGCCCCCCTTTGTTTCCACGTCGATTTCGTAAGGTTGGAAGTTTCCCTTCTCCACTTCTGCCCAGCGGTTCGTAAGCAAGGTCTTGAGAGAGGGGATAAATTCGGTAAAATGCTTCCCCACCAACTTGGCCTCTCCCAAAACTTCTGCTTCATCACGACTCACAAAGGTAATGTAACCCTCCTTACTCAACTCGATGAGGATATCGGGGGAGCTATCGAGTATGGACTGCAAATAGCGGTACACCCCCTCAATTTCCGTGCGGAGGCGAATATTTTTGGACAATTCGTTCTGCAGGCTTTCCGCATATTCCCTCAGATTTCTCGCCATCTCTTCCTCGCGGGTGATATCCTCCAAGGTTTCGACAGCGGCAATAATTTCCCCCCGGTCATCGCGAATGGGGGCCGCCTGGAAGTGGAGGTAACGCGCCCGCCCCCCTAAATTTTCGAAATAATCCCAAACCTCATAGGCCCCCTCGATTAAGGGTGACTTCTGGGCAGGGCTCCGCACATAATACTTGCTCAAACCTTCCACATCATCTTCGACGATCAGATCAGCGATGAGGGGTCTTCTTTCTCCGGGGTAAAAGGGCATCCAGTGGTTGTCCGTTCCGATCATGGATTTGGCGCTACAGCCGGTCAGCTCGGCCATTGCCTTATTCCAGTAAAGAATCTTATGTTCCCTGTCTATGACGAACATGGGCACCGGAGAACCCTCAATGATGCCCTCGATGGTCCGCTGGAGAATGAGATTTTTCTCTAACTCGGCCTGGAGCGTCTCGGCATGCTCCTTGAGGCTGAGCTCAATTTCCCTTTCCCTCGTTATATCCTGCAGTGTTTCAACGGCCCCGATGATCTCCCCCTTCTCGTCATAGATGGGGGCGGCAAGAAAATACAGGTGTCGGCTCCGACCGTTTAAGTTTAAGAAGAAATCTCTGACCTCGTAACCTCCTCTCCCTCTATCCGTGCGCCTCACCCGCTTGGATCCGTAATACTTCTCCAAACCCTTTACGTCATTGTCTACGATGAGATCGCAGATAAGAGGCCTCTTCACCCCGTAAAAGGGAAGATAGTGCTTATCCGTGCCCACCATCTCCGAGGCCGCATAACCGGTTAATTCTTCACACGCCCGATTCCAGAAAATGACGCGATGATTCTTATCGATGGCAAACTGGGGGATCGGAGAATAGTCAATGATATCGGCAACTATCTTCCGCTGCCACTGTAACTTCTCTACATGCTCGACCACGCGATGGATGGCCGTTTTGTCACTCATCTTCTTCCTTTGCTTTTCTTCGATGATCCCTGATGGCGATGATGACGTAAACAACTACCGCCGCCGCAAGAGAAATGATGAGATTTACAAGGCCACTTTCGATGCCTATCACCCGTTGACAGATGAGCCACGTGACCAAATAAGTGACCGCCGTTAGTACTTCCTGCATGATAGAACCCCGGACCGATTGGACGCTAATTAAATACTAACGACCTCAAGCCAAAATTTCAACGAAATTATTATCCGCCCGGGGGCCACGACCCCATCTAAGCCTTGCAAGAACAGTAAAAATGGCATAATTTCAGTCGGCAACACCCAGGATATGAGCAAAGGGGGACCCATGTTCGAACCGAAATTACAGGAAAAAGTAAAAATCTTGGCCGATTTCATCATGAAGAGTAAAAAGACGGTCGTCTTTACCGGTGCCGGGGTAAGCACCGAATCAGGTATCCCCGATTTCAGAAGCCCCGGTGGGATCTGGTCTCGCTTCGATCCCGATGATTTCACCATCGACAAATTTCTCTACAGCCCGGAAACGAGGGACCGTCAGTGGAGATTCCTTGTCAAAAGCGGCCTCTTCCACGAGGTGGAACCCAACGACGCACACAAGACCATTGCCTGGCTGGAAAAAGTGGGGAAACTCGCCTGCGTAATTACTCAGAATATCGACAACCTCCATCAGCGGGCGGGCAACGATCCCGAACGGGTCTACGAATTACACGGGAACATGAACTGGATGTCCTGCCTCAATTGCGGAAAGAGATACTCCTTGGACGAGGTTTTAACGAAATTCGCCGATTCCCCCCACGCCCCCACCTGCGAAAACTGCCAGGGCATCTTGAAATCGGAAGTCGTCTACTTCGGAGAAGCCTTGCCTCACCGCATATTGGCCGAAGCCTCCCACCACGCGGCCACTTGTGACCTCTTCATCGTGGTGGGTTCCTCCCTGGTTGTTTACCCCGCGGCCTTCCTCCCTTCTTACGCGAAAGACGCCGGGGCAAGATTGGTCATCATAAATATGACCGATACCCCTTTCGACAGCGACGCCGACCTGGTCATAAGGGCCGCTGCCGGAGAAACGATGCGCAAGTTGAAAGAGGAACTGTCAAGCCGGTTGAACTAACATGTGCCTTGTCCTTTTTGCCTATCGTGTCCATCCCCACTACCCGTTCGTTTTTGCTGCCAACCGGGACGAATTCTTCCATCGCCCCACGCAGAGTGCCGACATATGGGAAGATTATCCCGAAATTGTAGGCGGCAGGGACTTAAAAGACGGTGGCACGTGGCTGGGGATCACAAAAAAGGGGCGCTTTGCCGCGATTACGAACTTTCGAGACCCCATGAATCTCCGCCCCGACGCCCCGTCAAGGGGAAAACTCGTAGAAGCGTTCCTCAAATCGGATGCGAAAGCGGAAGACTACCTTGACTGGCTAACCAAGGAAGGGCCGCGCTACAACGGATTCAACATGATTTTCGGTTACCCAGACAAACTCTTTTACTTTTCCAACCGCCGGGGAGGGGAGCTAATTTCCCCCGGCCTCCACGGCCTGAGCAACGCCTACCTCAATACCCCCTGGCCCAAGGTCAAGCGGGCCCAAAGCCTCATGGAAAAGATACTAAAAAGCGACCCCCGTAAATGGCGAGAGGCCCTTTTTAAGCTCCTTACGGACCGACACGTTCCCCACGATAAAGAACTACCCAGCACAGGGGTGGGCCTGGAATGGGAGCGACTTCTCGGTTCCATCTTCATTTCCAGCCCCATCTACGGGACCCGTTCGTCCACCGTGGTGATCATAGATGAGAAAAACGAGGTGACCTTCGAAGAAAGGACTTACGACGGTCAAGCGATCCCCTGGATGAAGGTAAAGATGAAATTTACCCTCGAGGTTTAAGCCATGAAGGAGGCTCGTATTTATCCTTCTTTCCCCCGGGTGGGGGTAGGAGCCGTGGTCATAAAAGACGGGGCCATTCTTCTGGTACGCCGGGCTGCGCCACCCGGTGAGCATCTCTGGGCCATCCCGGGAGGACTCCTCAAGTTAGGGGAAACCTTGAAAGAAGGGGCAGAAAGGGAAATCAAAGAAGAGACGGGCATTACCATAATAGCGGGGAAACCCGTTTTCGTCTTCGATTTCCTCGAAAAGGACGCCCAAGGGCAAATCATCTTCCATTATGTCATCATCGATCTGGAGGGAGAATACGTAACAGGTACGATCCAGGCGGCCGACGACGCGGCCGACTGTCGGTGGATAAGGCCGGAAGAGTGCGAACACCTTCCCCTTACCCGTAGTACCCGAAAACTCCTGAAGGAGATAAAATTCATCCCGGAGAAAACGTAGAAAGGAGGGTTTCTGACCATGAAGGTTTTTTTCCATCCCGACTTTTACCAATCCTATACCTACGACCCGGCCGCCGCCATAGGGCGCATGGAAGCCATCGTAGGGGAGATTAAAGACCTCGTAACCTTCGAGGAACCGCCACCCGCTTCGGAGGAGGATATCGCCGCCTGCCACGGGTCACTCCATATTACGCAAGTTAAGAGGGAGGGATTATACGAAATCGCCGCCCTCGCCGCGGGCGGAGCCATAGCTGCCGCTGAGACGGGCCTTAAAGAACCGGCCTTCGCCCTTATTCGCCCACCGGGACACCATGCTTCCCGTGACAGTGCCTGGGGTTTCTGCTATTTCAATAACATGGCCATCGCCCTGGAAAGGCTGAAAAGAACGGGAAGGATTAAGACGGCCAAAATACTCGATTTCGACCTCCATTTCGGAGACGGGACGGTGAACATCCTGGGTGGCCGGAGATACGTGTCCATCCTCAATCCCTCTTCTCCCAACAGAAACGACTATTTAAAAGAAGTGGAGAAGTTTCTCTTCGAGGATAGCGTTGATATAATCGGCATCTCGGCGGGTTTTGACAACCACTTAGAAGACTGGGGCGGCCTCCTCCACACAGAAGATTACCGGGAGATGGGGAAAATGGCAAAAGAGGCCGCGCGCCAAGGCGGTGGAGGGTGCTTTGCCATCCTCGAGGGGGGATACAATCACCGCGTCTTGGGAAAGAATTGCCGAGCCTTGCTGGAAGGGCTTATGTCTTAAATAAAAAGGGGGGCTTAAGAAGGCCCCCCTTCATCAGATCCGAGCCACACTACATGCCCATTTTGTCCAGGAAGCCCTGTCCCTTGAGGGGCACCCTTTCTACCAGTTGACCCACTTTGACCATTTTAATCTGCTCCGGTTTCCCCTCGATATTCGTCCAGGCGCGATCGGGCTGGATTTGGTCCGTCACTACCAGCTTCACGGGAAGTTTGGGCGCATCGCACTCTTTCTTTCCCGTCATGGGGTCTTCCACTTCCTCAAAGGTGTAAACGAAGAACTCTTGCCCGGGCTTCAATCCTTCCTTCTCCCCGATATTGATGAGGGCTGCCCTTTTGGTCCCGTCGGGGCTGGTCTTTATTTGGATGACGTAACCCTTAAGGAGGAAATACTTGGAAAGATCGGGGCGTGAATCTTGGAGGGCTTTGGCAGCCGCTTTCTTTATGCCCCCGATCATGGCATCGTAGTTGGGGTAAGGAATCTTCCCGATCACATGACGACCCGACATTTTCTTGGAAAGGACCACCTCTCCCGTTTCCACATCGAGGATACGTAGCGTAATTTCCGTGGAAATGTTCCATCCTTCCTGGGTCTCCAGGGCCGCGGCCCCCACCGTCCCGAGAATACTCGCCAAAGCACTACTCGAACCGGACGTTAAACCTTTTTTCGTACTCTCAAAGGACTTGTAAGTTAAATCAACGTTATTCACCGAACCCGTGATGATATACTTCACCCCTTTGAGCTTCCCCAATTTGACCAAGGTGCTATCGTCAACGAGGCCCGACTGCTGAAACTTCTGTTCCGAAAACACCTTATCCATATCCTTCCGGGTAAAGACGCGGGCCCCGCCCATGTTGACGATCTCATCCATTACCCCGTCTTCCACGCTTTCCGAAAGCTTCGCATTGATCTGCCGGGAAACGGTCTGGGCATTTGCCTCGAAACTCGCCCGTTCCTTTGTACCCCAGACCACACCGGCGGCCCCGGGTGCGACGCCTACCGCGGCACCTCCCACGGCCGTTCTCTGGCTGGCCCCTTGCACTTGCGTCTGCACCACCTGGGCAAAATCAAAGGACGTATTGTTCGTAAAATTAACCACTGCTACGAGGGGCTTGGCATGTTCGTAGCGGTACTTGCAGACGGCGGGAATCTGTATCTTCGGTGATCGATCCACTACATAACTTGACAAGTCCAGCTGGGGAGCGGTGGCACATCCTGCGATTAAGATTAAAATGGCGGTACCCCCAAAAAGCATCCTCTTCATGGTTTCTTCCTCCTATTTTTCGTACTTCAAGGTTAACGAGTAAGGGGTAAAATTCACTATGGAAAAGTTTCCCTTCTGCTGGATGCTGTTGGCCAGGTAGAGGGTTTTCTCCGGGTACTCCACAATGAATTCCCCCAGCTCCTTCTCTTCCACCGAAGTAACCCAAACGATACTTTGCAATTGAGACTTAACCTCCAAACTCGTATCCAGGTCTTTCACGCCGTTTACCTTGACGCGTATCTTCTTTGCATTCCCCTGGATGTACTTGGCCAGCTCGTCCAAAAGGCGGGGAGTGATCTTTTCTGCCACCTCCTTCAGGGCCTCGGCGGCGGCATCTTCGACCTTATTGCGAATGCCCTTTCCCTGCTCGGTACCTGCCGTCAAGATTTCCATTTTTCCCGTTTTGTTGTTTCGCGCCACGATCCGGTACTGCAATCTCGCCGTCACGTTGTTAAAAGGCATGGAGAGGCCATAGCCGATCTCCTCGCCCTTCTTGCTCGAGATCGTGAAATCGGTCCGACCGATGACGATTACGTTGGCCAGGAATTTGTAAATCAAACTCCTCAGCGCAAGTGTACTGCCACTTTTCATGGCCCTTTCAACTTCGGCCGCCTCGGCCGGATTCGCCGACGCTACGTCGATGACCTGGTAATTCTGTTCCCGGAGTTTTTCGATTAGGGTCTCGGAAAGAATGTTGGTCTCCTCGACCGTCTCCCCACCGCCCTCTTTTGTCGGCAGCCTGGCCGGGAGGAAAACGGCCACCCCGCTGTTCAACGAAAGCTCCGAAGCAATGGCCTCCCTGGCCGTCGTGGGCTCTACACACGCATTTATTCCCACCGTGAGAACGCCGTCTTTCTCCTTCTCCCATTTCTTGGAGAAGCTCTTGACGGCCCCCCCTACCTGGGTTTTGATGACATCCTCGACCAGGGTAAAATTGGACACGAGACTGCCGGCCTTAACGTTGACTCCTACCGTCTTCTCTATGGCCTGCCACTTGGCCCGGGCAACGGCTTCGATGCGGGCCGAAGGTATATCGTTGTTAACAATGACGGCCTCTCCCTCTGACTCCACGCATTTGACCTGCGCGCCAACGGGGGGCACGATAAAAAAGCAAATAACGATAGCAACGACTCCCATCCACCACTTCATAGCGGCCATCCTCCTTTGACAGGATTTGGCATAAGGTTACTTCAGAACCCGTGGTCATGTAAAGCAAAATCATTTCCCAACGCAGAAGGTGGAGAAAATAATATCGAGCACGTCGGGGGACACCTTTTCACCTGTAATCTCCCCTAAAGCCTCGATGGCTTCCTTTACCTCCTCGCAGGCAAGTTCCGTCTGGGAAAGAACATCCCTTTTCAAGCTTTTCTCCAACGCTTGAGCCGCCCTTTCGAGACAGTGGAGGTGCCTGGCCTGGGTTACGGCGACCGTCGATATCTCTTCTTCGCCCACCAGCATTTGGTAAATCGTGTTCGTTAATTGCTCAATCCCCTCCCCATACTTGGCCGAAATGCGCAAGGCAGGTATAGAAAACGCTTTCGCCAATGCTTCTTCCTCTAATACACAGGGCAGGTCCATCTTGTTGATAACGGGAAGGACTCTCCTTTCCGCCACCCTTTCCATAATCGCCCGATCGATGGCGGTGAGCCTCTCTGAGCCATCAACGAGGAAGAGAATGAGATCCGCTTCCTGCACCTTCTCCCAGACGAACTGAATGCCCGCCTCTTCCAGCGCGTCCTCCGTAGGGCGAATGCCCGCCGTGTCGATCACCCGGACGAGGAGGCCTTTAACTTCCCACATTTCTTCCAAGAAATCCCTGGTCGTCCCCGGAATGGGAGTTACGATGGCCCTCTTTCTTCCCAACAGGCAGTTGAGGAGACTGGATTTACCTACATTGGGCCGGCCTAAAATAACGATGGCCGCCCCTTCACGGTACAGCCGGCCCTGGCGGTAAGTACCGGCGAGGCGCACTATTTCCTCCCGAACCTTTCCTATCTCCGCCTCCACACCTTTCGCCACCTCTTTGTCACTTACATCCTCGATGAAATCAATGGCCGCTTCCATCCTGGCCAGGCATTCCTTCAGGCGTCCCGTTAACCCCTCGATAACCGACTTTAACTCCCCTTTTAGCTGTCGCAGGGCTACTTCCCGACCTTTTTCACCCTGAGCAGTCACCACCTCGGCGATGGCCTCGGCCTGGGTGAGATCGAGGCGACCGTTGATGAAGGCTCGCCGGGTAAACTCTCCCCTTTCCGCAGGCCTGGCCCCGGCCTGGATCACGGAGGCCAAAACGGCCCTTGGCACACTAAGGCCGCCATGACAGAAAATTTCCACCACGTCTTCCCCCGTATAGGAATGGGGCCCCCGCATGAGGCACACGAGCACCTCATCAATGTACTTCCCCGTTTGGGGACATACGAGATCACCGTGGTATAGACGATGGCTAAAAAAATCCCCGTGCCGATGGCGAGGGCGGAAGACAGCCTTCAGAATGTTTTCGGCCTCAGGGCCGCTAATCCTTATCACGGCCAGGGCCCCGGGGCCATAAGTCGTGGCCAAGGCCGCTATGGTATCTAACGTCATCTAACCCCTTTACTCCCGGGGCGGTTCTTTCCTCCCCTCCCCCTTCGCCTGAGACTTGCCTACCGGCATGATTACGATCTTCCTCAACTCCCCTTCGCCCCGGCTTTTCGTGGTAAGAGAACTATCTCCCTGGAGGGCGAGATGGATGATCCTCCGGTCATGGGCATTCATATTGCCCACCGTGACCTTTTTTTTCGTTTTCTTTACCTGTTGGGCCAGGCGATGGGCCAGGGTTACGAGGGCCTCCTCTCTTCTCTTGCGGTACGATTCCACGTCGATGACGATCATCTTTTTGCCGTTTCCTTGCCTGTTAATCGCCTTGTTGACTATATGCTGAATGGCATCGAGGTTCTGACCCTTCTTCCCGATGAGAAGCCCTCCCCCGTCCCCTTTGACATCGAGTACGATGCGATCCTCTTCCTCCCGGACGTTTACCTGAGCGGGGAGATGCATCCGGTCGAGCAAGCCCTCAAGCAGTTCTTTGGCCCGGCGGGCCGCATCATCTTCTCGTTTCTGCTCCCGGGGCATTTCGGGTCGGACTGCCTCCTCTTCTCCCTCGAAGAGGTCCTCGGCAAGGCTTAAGGTAAGGAGGCCTGCCCTGATGCGGGCCTTCTTTGCGCCTAAGCCTAAAAACCCCACCGAACCCTCCGAGATGATATCGATGCTCAATTTCTCCCGGGGGACACCGAAGTGCTCACAGGCCTTTGCTATGGCCTCATCTACCGTTTTTCCTTCGAATTCTATAGGATCCATCATGGTACACCTCTCAAAATCAGCCGTGACGCTTGTTGATGTAAATTTGCTGGCCGATACTGATGATGTTGTTGAATAACCAGTAAATTACGAGACCCGAAGGGAAATTCAAAAACAGAAAGGTGAAAACCACGGGCATCCACAGCATGATCTTCTGCTGCATCGGGTCTCCTCCCGTGGGGGTCATCTTCTGTTGAATAAACATGGTGGCCCCCATAATGATGGGGGTAATGTAGTAAGGATCCTTCGCCGACAGGTCCTTGATCCAGCCGAAAAAGGGCGCATGCCTCAGTTCTATGGCATAAAGGAGCGCCCGGTAAAGGCCGAAGAAGACGGGGATCTGGATAATCATGGGCAGGCATCCACCTAAGGGATTTATCTTGTGGGCCTTATAGAGGGCCATCGTCTCCTGAGAGAGGCGTTGCTTATCGTCTTTGTATTTTTCCCTCAATTCTAACAATTTGGGTTGGAGTTTCTGCATCTCCTTCATGGATTGGTAGCTTTTGTTCCCGAGAGGCCAGAAGAGAATCTTGATTAGCACCGTAAGCAGAATGATGGAGATTCCGTAGTTGTTGATGTACTGGTTAAAGAAATTGAGGGTAATGAGCAGGGGCATGGCCAGCCACTTGAGCCACGAACCGAAATCGATGGCATCTTCAAGATTTACCCCTTCCGCCTTGAGCAGGTTGTATTCCTTGGGGCCCAGGTAAAGGCGATAGCTGATGGACGAAGCTTGAGTGGGGGGGATCACCACCTTTTCCCCCTTCACCCTGACGGTTATCTCGTCGCCCGTGGCTTTCTTCTCAACGTACATACTGGTAAGAGAAGGATTGGGAGAAATTACGGCAGCCAAAAAGTACTTCGACTCGAATCCGCCCCACGTCATACCAGGGCCGTACAGCTTATCCCCCGTGATCTTCTTTACTTCCGGCCTTTCCACCTCATTTTTCACGAAGACGACGGGGCCTGTATGGCCGTAATCATCTTTCTCCACTTTCGGGTCCAGGTATTCGTACCAGTTGACAACGGCCACCTGTTCGATGGGCGCGGGCGAGAGATTGGCTACCTTCATCTCCAAGTCTACGGCATAACGGTCGGGATAAAAGGTATAGATTTTTTCCAACTTAAGCTTGCCGGGTAAAGTCGAGCTGAACATCAGGCGTGCTTCCCGCTCCCCCTTTTTCAACTCGATCCTTTCCTGAGGGGCGGTAAAAAATATATCGTCGGGAAGTTCGAAAGACGAATTGGTAAACGAAATCCCCAAGGGGGCTTTCATACCCACCTTGAGGGAAACAAGGTCGACGGGCTCAGAATGGACATCCAGGGTTTTTTTGTATTTCTTCAGTTTAAATGAGGTGAGCCCCGCCCCGCGGGTGGTAAACACGGCGGTATAAAGAGGGGTCTCTACCGTCACGGGCTTTTCCTCTCCCATCTGGGGTACGACGGCCATCTTTTCCTTTAATGATTTCGCGATAACGGGGCCTTCTTCCTTCCCCTTCACCACCTCTTTGGTGGGTGCCGGGGTGGGGGGTTTGACGGGCGGCTTGAAAAAAAACAGCTGATAAATGATGATAACCGCGAGAGAAAGTGCAATTGCCAGAATCGTCCTCTTATCCATCAATGCCTCCTAAGATCGCCTATCGCAAGGGGTCGTATCCACCGGCACTCCAGGGGTGACAGCGGGAAATTCTCTTTATCCCCCACCATAAACCCTTCAGGGAGCCATACTTGCGAATGGCTTGAATGGTGTATTCCGAACACGTCGGATAGAATCGGCAGCACGGCCCTAAAAGGGGGGAAACGAACCATTGATAGATGCGCACCAGCCCAATCAGCGCCTGATTAATATACCAGCCCAAGGTTTTTTCAGTCATGGGTCTTGCTCGTGTACAGGCCGGAAATTTCTCTCTCCACGTCGGCATAGGTCAGGGGAGGGATACGCGGTTTAACGATTATAATGATATCACATCCGGCAGGAAAGCGGGTCTTATTTAGCCGAAAAACTTCCCGCAGAAGGCGCTTTACCCTATTTCTCTTGACGGCCCTGCCAACCTTTCGTCCGGCGATGATGCCAAACCGCGTTTTCCCTTCCTTATTGGGGGCCACAACCCAGGAAAAGTGGACCGAATAACTACGCCTTCCCTCCGAAAATACCCGCTCAAAGTCCCTTTTTTTCGTTATCCGCTCACATTTTCTAAACCTGTTATCCGGCATGAAAGCGCTTCACACCGTAAGACGTCTCCTCCCTTTCGCCCGACGCCGTCTTAAAACCTCTCTTCCCCCTTTGGTGGCCATCCGCACCAAAAAACCATGCGTTCTTTTTCTCTTTGTATTGCTGACCGGTTTGATCGTCTTTTTCATCTTTAAGCTCCCAAAATGTGTTGAAAAATTAAGAAGAGATTAATTAGCAAAATGAATAGGGAATTGTCAATCTCTAAAATCACATAAAAGGGGTGAAGCCATCATTTAGGTACCCAAGAAACATTTGGGGGCTTCTCATCTACTCCCTTGATTATTTTGCCGTGAACCGTTAAAACCTCTGCAGGAAAATAATGTAACACCATCGGGATCATATGAAGTCCATCGTAGATTTCATCTATCGGGTAGCCACGGGAGAAAAGCGAAGGCGGATTATCTTGACCCCTTTTTTCGCCTTCTTTTTTCTCTTTCTCCTCGGTTTCGTCGTATATCTTTCCCTCACGGCCGATCACCTTTTCCACTTCCCCCCTCCTATTCGGAGACCATGGAACTACGCCATCGCCCTACCCCTATTGTTAGGGGGATTCTTGCTCTGGGCGTGGTCGGTGTTGCAATTTTTGCGGGCCCAGGGCACCCCCGTACCAACCAGCCCACCACCCACCCTCGTTGACACGGGGCCTTACGCTTACGTGAGAAATCCCATGCTCTCGGGGGTATTTATCATGCTCTTCGGGGTAGGATTTCTCCTGAATTCCTTCTCCCTAATTTTCTTTTTGGCCCCCATCTTCGTGATCGGCTGCCTCCTCGAATTCAAGCTCATCGAAGAGCCGGAGTTGGAAAGGCGCCTGGGTGAGAACTATCGAGCTTACAAAGCACATACTCCTCTTTTGATACCGAAACTCTTCTCGAGGAAAAGGCCAAAATGAAAGGGGGCTTTCTCAAGCCCCCTTGATTTCAACTGGCTGAGGGACCAGGATTCGAACCTGGATTCACGGAGTCAGAGTCCGTTGTCCTACCGTTGAACGATCCCCCACTAAATTTTCTTATACCTTCCTTCCGCGTGCATTTCAACAAAAATCTCACAGCAACAAATTCCACGACAGGCTGACCAGGAGGCGGTAAACCCCAAAGGGGATAAAGGTGTGCGTCTGGATGAATTGGAGGAGAAACTTGACGCTAAGCCAGGCGACGATAAACGATACCACCAAACCACCAAGCAAAATCCTTATTTCACCCAGAGAAAAATGGTGCCAATTCTTGCTCAAATCGTAACCGGTAGCCACCAACATGGTAGGCACGGCGAGGAGAAAAGAGAATTCTACAATGGTCTTCCTCTCCACCCCCAAGGCGAGGCCGCCTAAAATGGTCGCCGCCGAACGAGACACGCCCGGAATCATGGCGATGGATTGAAAAAGTCCGATCACAAAAGCCTGGGGGTAAGATATTTTCTCCATCCTCTCCACGTGACCCTTCCTACCCTGATACAGGTACTCGAAGGCGATAATCGCCGCCCCCCCCAGGGCCAGAGACCAGATGACGACCGTCGTGGAACCCAACAGGAAACCTTTCACCCACGGGTAAAAGAGCAGGCCCATAATGCCTGTGGGGATGAAAGCCGTAATAACCCGGGCCATGATAAGCCGATTGACAAGAAGTTCCCGCCAGTAGAGGACGCAAACGGCTGCTATAGCCCCGGATTGAATGGCAATCTCGAAGCTCTTCAAAAAAACCTCGGGGGGGAGCCCCAGAAGCCGAGAGGCCAGAATCAAATGTCCTGTCGAAGAAATAGGAAGGAATTCCGATAATCCTTCCACCACCCCGAGGATAAAGGCGTCCCATAAACTCATGGTAGCACCTTTATCCTTGAGGAGGCATTTTTGTCAATGAACAATACAAATTGCTTGCAGTCGTTTATCAAAGGGGATATAGGGGGGCAAAAAGTTAGGAGTATGACGGATAATGGCAAAGAAATTGAAAAAGGCCCTTATAACCATAGAGCAGTACAAGAATCAAAGCCCCCACTACGCGGAACTTTTCTCCATCCTGGAGGAGATTCTCATTCTCCGGGAAACGCACCGTCAAAAATTGCCGGGTATCATCTTCCCCATTGACGATCGCCTCGTAAAACAGAAACTCGCCAGCGGATTTCCCCTCGTTGATCTATCCAACGGTGATTTTCCCATAGAATATGCCCGGGATTACTTTTTCGATTTACTTAAAATAACGGAAAAGGGCTCCCCCAGTGAGACGCAAGAGCTAAAAGAAAAAATAGAGGCAGGAGAAATAGACTTTCGCGACCTGCTCCTCGCCCATTTCTACAGCGACTGGTCGGAAGAAAAAGAAGACGACGAGAGGGATGAACCGACCTTCGACCTCATAGAGCTTTTTCTCGAAGAATGCATGCGCCCGGCCTTCGAGCTGGTAGCCGAAAAGTACGGCCCATTAATCGAAAAATCGAAATGGACAGAAGGTTTTTGCCCCCTCTGCGGAAAAGAACCAAAAATAGGGGAGATCAAAGAAAAAGACGGGAGGCGTTATCTTTTTTGTAACCAATGTGGCATAGAATGGCCGTACAAGAGAATAAAATGCCCCTTCTGCGGAAACGAAGAGCAGCAGTCCCTCGCCTACTTCACCGTGGAAGACGATGAGAGATACCGCGTCGATGTTTGCAACGAGTGCCACAGATACATAAAAATAGTGGATTTTCGCTCCACCAATGAAGAGGCGAATTTGGACGTGGAAGATATTGCCACCCTGCACCTCGACCTTCTGGCCAATGAAGAAGGTTACGAATAATCATTGATGGAAAATTCCACGCTTGAGCAGGTAATCGAGCAGCTGGAGAAGTACATCGAGGGGAAGGAACCCCCCATCGTAACCCAGCTCGCGGAAAGAAAAGTCTCTCCCTTTGTCCTCCTCATCTCCACCCTCCTGAGTGCCCGCACAAAAGACGAGGTAACGGAAGCCGCGGTAAAAAGGCTTTTTGCTCGCGCCAGTAACCCCGAGGAGATACTCGCCCTGCCCATCGAGGAATTGGAAAAACTCATCTATCCGGTGGGATTTTACCGTACCAAGGCCCGCAACCTTCATCGGGCATGCGCCGAGATCATCAACCGATTCCACGGCGACGTACCCGACAACCTCGAGGGCCTCCTTTCCCTGGCTGGGGTAGGGAGGAAAACGGCCAATTTGGTTCTCGCCCTCGCCTTCGGAAAAGATGCCATTTGTGTTGACACCCATGTCCATCGCATCACGAACCGGCTCGGCATCGTGAAAACCCGGAACCCCGAAGAAACAGAGCTAAAATTAAGGGAAATTCTCCCCCAAAAGCACTGGCAACGCATCAATACTTTGCTGGTGAAATTTGGCCAAGATATTTGCCGCCCCCTTTCCCCCCTTTGCCGTCGCTGCCCCATCCGCGTATATTGCCGTCAGGTCGGCATCAAGGGCTTTCGATAGGATAAAAACGGTTGACTTATTAACCCATTAACTATATAGAGGCGCCGGGAATTAAAGATTGGGAGGCGCCTCATGGCAATCAGAGTGGCGATAAATGGCTTTGGTCGCGTAGGACGCTACCTTGTCCGGGCCTGTCAGGGATACAACGAGATAGAAATCGTGGCCATCAACACGAGGGCAAAGCCGGATGTTCTTGCCCACTTGTTGCGGTACGACTCAGTACACGGTAAATTTTCCGGTGAGGTCTCGAGTAACGATCAGCACCTAATCGTAAACGGGCACGAAATCCTCGTGACAAATGAAACGACCAAACTTGCGAACTTGCCCTGGGAAAAATTAGGAATCGACATCGTTTTCGAATCGACGGGGAAATACCGCAAGAAGGACGATGTCCACGGCCATATAGCCGCGGGGGCGAAGAAGGTCATCATCGCCGCACCGGGAAAAGGCGTGGATGCCACCTTCGTCATGGGGGTAAACGAAGATAAGTACGATCCAAACCGTCACCACGTTGTCTCTAACGCTTCTTGTACCACCAACTGTTTAGCCCCCATCGTGAAAGTGCTTCACGACAACTTTCGAATCGTCTGCGGCCTCGTAACCACCGTTCATGCTTACACAATGGACCAGCGTCTCCTCGATGGCTCCCACAAGGACCTAAGGCGGGCAAGGGCCGCGGCCCTATCGATCGTGCCCACGTCCACAGGAGCAGCCAAGGCGGTTACCGAGGTCATTCCGGAGCTGAAGGGCAAGTTGGATGGGATGGCTCTGCGCGTACCGACGCCCAATGTCTCCATCGTAGACCTGGCCGTGGAACTCGAAACACCCGTTACGATCGAAGCCGTCAATGGGGCTTTGAAAAAAGCCGCCGAAGGCCCCTTGCAGGGCATCATGGCCTACTGCGACGAAGAATTGGTTTCCATCGATTTCGTAAGTAGCCCCTACTCTGCCATCGTGGATGCACCCCTGACCAATGTCGTGGATGGAAAATTCGCTAAGGTCTTTGCCTGGTACGATAACGAGAGCGGATACGCCTGTCGCATGCGTGACCTCGCCCTATATATGGGGAGATTCATGTAACATGCGGATACCCTTCATTTGCGGCAACTGGAAAATGAATAAGACGGTTAAGGAAGCCCAGGCCTTTGCCCGAGAATTGGTTTTGAGGCTGCCTTCAGCCATAGAGAGAGAGGTGGCCCTGGCCCCTCCTTTTGTCTCCCTGTATCCCGTCGCTGCCCTGATAAAAAATTCTCCTCTTTCCCTGGCCGCCCAAAATGTCCATGATCAACCTCATGGGGCCTATACGGGAGAGATATCGGCCCCGATGCTCGCCGACGTGGGGTGTAAATTTGTCATCGTGGGGCACAGCGAAAGGCGCACCTATTTTGGGGAACCAAACGAATGGGTAAATAGAAAGATAAAAGCCGTCTTGGCAAGCGGCATGTACCCCATACTCTGTGTGGGAGAAACTCTGGAGGAAAGGGAAAAGGGCCTCACCTTCTCGGTCATAAGGAAGCAAATAAAAGAAGGCTTGCAGGATATAGACATGAGTGGTATTTCCCGAACGGTGATCGCCTATGAACCCGTCTGGGCCATAGGAACGGGAAGAACGGCCGAGCCCGCCCAGGCCGAGGAGGTACACGCTTTTATTAGACAAGAAGTGGAAACACTAACCTCCCGGCAAGTAGCGGAGGCATTGAAAATCATCTATGGGGGTAGCGTCAATCCGCACAACATTTCCGCCCTCATGGCAGAAACAGATATCGATGGAGCCCTGATCGGAGGGGCCAGCTTGAACTTAGATGATTTTCTTGCCATCGTTTTATACGAGTAAAGGAACGGAGAGGACTTATCATGCATGTAGCGATAACGATCATTCACATCCTGGTTTGCATCATCCTCATATTAGTCGTCCTCCTGCAGGCAGGACGAGGGGCCAATATGGGGGCGGTATTCGGTGGATCGAGCCAGACGATATTCGGGACGAGTGGTCCCGGCACCTTTTTAGGGAAGGTCACCACGGTGGTGGCCATCATTTTCATGCTCACCTCCCTCTCCCTCACTTACTTCTCCCTGCAGAAGGGAAGCCCGACTTTCAAGAAGGCCAGCCGGCCACCGATCGAGCGTCCCGCTCCGGCTCCGACCGTCCCTGCACCACCGACTAAATAGATCCTTTTTAAGGGATTGACAAAAAAGAGATAAATGGGATAGAGAAAAATGAGTTGCCGAAGTGGTGGAATTTGGTAGACACGCTATCTTGAGGGGGTAGTGGGCAGCGCCCGTCCGGGTTCAAATCCCGGCTTCGGCACCACAGAAATATCCCCGGGGTCGGTTGGTGAAGGCTGGCCCTTCTTTTTTTTACCAAAAAGAAAGGTGATCGTCATGAGCAGTGTGGTAAAGAAGCGAAGAAAAAAAATGAGCAAACACAAATACGATAAGAGAAGAAAGAAGAATCGCCACAAAAAGAAGTAAATCGCTTTAGCGATTTATGCCCAACTATTAATCGAACCGCAGGCTAAAGTGCATTTGCCGACACGTTTTGTTCCGGCCTGCCCCGCAGAAAAAAATAGGTTGACATATGAAGGCCAAAGAAATTTTTGAGCAAGTGGAAAGGGAAGGGCGAAACACGCTTTCCGAAGCCGAGGCCAAGGCCGTGCTGAAAGAGTACGGTATCCCCGTCGTGGAAGAATGCGTGGTGCAAACGGAAGAGGAGGCCATTGCAGCGGCCCGTCGATTCGGGTTTCCCGTCGTTCTCAAGGGTTTGGGAGTCAAACTCACCCACAAAACGGAGCGGAACTTGGTGCACATAAACGTGAGGGCCGAAGAGCAATTGCGCCAGGCTGCCAAAGAAATCATTCAATCGGCCGGAGAGGACCTGGAAGGATTTCTTCTCCAACCCATGATAAAAGGCAAGAGAGAACTGGTGGCCGGTCTTTTCCACGACCCGAATTTCGGACCCGTCGTCATGTTCGGCCTCGGAGGGATTTTTACCGAAACCATGGGGGATGTGACATTCCGCCTTGTCCCGGCGGAAAAACCGGACATAATATCCATGTTAGGAGAACTGCGTTCCGCCGCCATGTTGGGGCCGTTTCGCGGAGACGCACCGGTGGTAAAAGAAGACATCGTTCAGACCCTCCAGGGCCTTTCCCAATTGGCCCAGGATTGGACACAAGTCACAGAAGTGGACATTAACCCCCTCATCGTGACGCCGGATGGGCACCTGACGGCCGTAGATGCCCTGATCGTAACAGGGAAAAGGGAAAGTCGCATCATCTCCCGTCCCCCCATCCCGGCCAAGCATCTGTTCAAAATCTTCTTCCCCCGCTCCATTGCCTTTGTAGGCGCCTCGGCCACCCCCGGCAAATGGGGGAACATGCTTTTTACCAACTGCGTGGCCGGTGGATACGAGGGCAAAATCTACCTGGTCAATCCCAAAGGAGGAAAGATCGCGGGAAGAGAGGTTTTCAAGAGGCTGGCCGACATTCCAGATCCCGTGGATTTGGCCATCGTTTCCATCCCCGCCGAAAGAATCATCCCCCTCCTCGAAGAACTGAAGGAAAAAGGGATTCGATACATGATCCTCATCACCTCGGGGTTTAGCGAAACGGGTCCCCAAGGCCGAAAATTGGAAGAAGAACTGGTGAAGGAAGCCCATCAAGCGGGAATCATCATTCTTGGGCCCAACACTATGGGGGTCTGTAACCCTCACGCCAAATTTTACTGTACCGGCACCCCTTGTTGGCCGCCAGCCGGTTCTATCGCCCTCGTCTCCCAGTCGGGCAACTTAGGCACCCAGCTCCTCACCTTCGCCGAAATGGAAAGGATAGGAATCCGGGCCTTCAGCGGATCGGGTAACGAGGCCATGATAACGATCGAAGACTACCTGGAAGCCTTAGTCGCAGATACCATCACGAAGACGGTCGTACTTTACATCGAAAGCATCAAAGACGGTCCGCGCTTTTTCCGAACAGCTAGGGCCGTCTCCCGACAAAAGCCCGTTATCGTGCTCAAGGGGGGCCGAACGTCCGAGGGTTCCAAGGCTGCCGCAAGCCATACCGGCGCCATGGCCTCCAACACCCGCGTTTTCTCCGCCGCCTGCCGGCAAGCAGGCATCGTACTCGCCGATCAGCCGATGGACCTGCTCGATCTCTCCGCCGCCTTCTCCTCTCTTCCCCTCCCCAAAGGCAAGCGGGTAGCCATCATGACCTTAGGCGGGGGATGGGGGGTGGTCGCAACAGACCTTTGTATTGAATATGGTTTATCCATTCCCCCCCTCACGCCGGACCTTATCTCGGCCGTAGACGAACTTTTGCCCCCCTACTGGAGCAAGGAAAATCCCATCGATTTGGTGGGAGAATTCGATCCCACCATCCCCATGAAGGTGGTAGAGGCCCTGGCAAAATGGGAAAATTGCGATGCCGTCTTGCATCTGGGGGCCGTCGGGAGGGCCTACTTCGTTCGCAACATGGTCAGGGCCATAGAAAAAACCAACCCCGATATCCCCCCGGACTCGGCGGAAGCCCAGATCAAGGTTTTCAAGCAGGCGGAAAGGGAATTTTTTGCCCACACCATCCGCCTCATGGAAAAATACGGAAAACCAATCATCGGCGTTCGCCTGTTGGAAGACGAAGAGACAAAAACGGTAACCGAAATCCCTGGCTACCAATACAAGGGGGTTTCTTTCCTGACCCCGGAAAGGGCGGTCAAAACCCTCGCCAAAATGGTGGAATACAGCAATTGGCTTATGGAGGAGAAGGCCTTAGATCAATCCGTCGTGACCGAATAGGGCATCGTCCCGACGCTGATTTTCCAGCATGTGCGCTTCCAGGCGGCGGCGCAAACTTTCCCTCTCTTCGTAAGATAGGGAAGAAGGCACCTCGATCGGCTTATCCAAACGGGTTATAACGGTGCTAATCGGTTTTGGAATGATGAAGCGATCCCAACTGTTTAACACCCACAGCCGGCTGGCAGAAACGTAAATGGGTACGATGGTGGCCCCGGTATTTTCCGCCAGACTGATGAGACCCTCCTTCACTACCCCGGCCGGCCCCTGCGGTCCGTCCACTACGTGAACCGCGAGGAGATGGTCCTCTAAATAGTTAATCAGCGCCCTCAAGCCCTCCTTCCCTCCCCGAGAGCTAGAACCCCGAACCGGGTGGAATCCCAGGCGCTGGTAAAAATCGGCTATCAACTCTCCATCGCGACTGCGACTGATCATGACGGCTGGACTGTACAACCCGTAGCGGATGGCATGGGGCATGACGGCGAGAATACGCTGATGCCAGATGGCCAGGATAACCCGCTCTTTTCTCTCCAATTTCTCCTTTAGGAGATGCTCATCTATTGTTCGACTACGTAAGAGAAAGGCATAACCCCTTACCATCCAAGAAAGGATGGGCAGGAAGCCCAAATTAATGGCCCACTGAGATAATATTTTGATCATCGTTACACCATAGGCTATGCAAAGGACAGGCATCACAGGCAGGTTTAGGCCGACAAAACCTCTTTCCCGTCTCTACGAGGAGGGCGTGATACTGATTGTACACGTAGTAGTTTTCGGGTAGGCAGGCCGTGAAAAACTTTTGGATTTCCCCATAGGCTGCCTTTTCCCCCATGACACCATGCCGACCCAAGATGCGCCTCGTATAGGCATCCACGACAAAAACGAGTTTTCTCCCCGCGTAGAGAAGAATGCTATCTGCCGTCTCTTCTCCGATACCGTATACGGAAAGGAGCCTTTCTCGCAGGACCGGCACCTCCTCCCGGAACATAGAGGACAAATCCCCTCCATAGTTTTCTATGAGGAAGCGAGCGAAGGCCTTCAGCCTTTTAGCTTTTTGTCGAAAAAATCCGGCCGGCCTTATCACCTCCGCCAGCTCTTTCTCGGAGATGCTATCCAGGGATTCCACGCTAAGAAAACCCTTCTTCTTCAGGGATTGGATAGCCTTCTCTACGTTTACCCACGCTGTATTCTGGGTGAGAATGGCACCAACCGCAATCTGCAGTGGCCCGTCACCGGGCCACCAGTTCAGATTGCCAAAGGTGCGCTCGAGAACCTTGTAAGCCTCCTCAACCCATACCTCAGGGGTTACCATCATCGGTAGAGCGTGATGAAGAAGGTTGCATTACCTCGCTTTATCAAGAGGACAATCCCGTCTTTAGTGGATCTTTTAGCCATTTCTCGCATGTAATCGGCCACCGAATTGATGGGAACGCGGTTTACCTGCAGGATCACATCCTGGGGCTGAATGCCCACCTCATCGGCCGGGCTTCCCTCTTCCACGGCCACAACGAGCACCCCCTGCCGCTTTTTCAATCCTAAATATCGTGCCATTTCCGGCGTAATGTTCTGTACGACGAGGCCGAACTTGTCCTTCGCCCCTTCGCGGGCCGAAGCAATCTCCCTTTCCTCCTTCCGCTCCGTTACCGTAACGTAAAAGGCCATTTCTTTCCCGTCTCTTACGACCTTAACGGTAATCTTTTCCCCGACGGGTAAAGAAGCAATGGTAAGGAGAAGCTCATGGCTGTCCTTAATCTTTTTCCCGTTGATTTCCGTTATCACATCCCCCGGTTTCAGTCCCGCGCGGTCGGCCGGGTCGTCCTTAAAGGTTTCCGTGATGATGGCCCCTTCCCGGCTCTTCAATTTCAGCGCCTTGGCCATGTCATCGGTGACATCCTGCACGGAGATACCCATCCACGCCCTCGTCACCTTGCCCTTCGCCTTCAATTCAGGGAGGATACCCTTGGCCATGTTGATGGGGATGGCGAAACCTATCCCTTGAGCCTGGGCTACTATGGCCGTATTGATGCCTATCACCTTCCCGTCCAATGCGAAGAGGGGACCGCCGCTGTTTCCTGGATTGATGGAGGCATCCGTCTGAATGAAATTATCGTACGGTCCGGCTCCGATCACCCTGCCCTTCGCACTGACGATGCCGGCCGTTAGCGTATGTTCGAGGCCAAAGGGGTTACCGATGGCAATCACCCAATCCCCCACGCGTACCTTGTCCGAATCTCCCAACTCGGCGGCAGGCAATTTTTCCGCCTTGATCTTGATGAGGGCAATATCCGTCTTGGCATCCTTCCCGATCACCTTGGCATCGAATTGCCGCCCGTCGGAAAGCTTCACGATGATTTTATCCGCCTTTTCTACTACGTGATTATTCGTAAAAATATAACCGTCGGAACTGATGAGGAACCCGGATCCCAAACTCTGTTGCTTGAACTCCCGTCGCGGCATATCGCCAAAGAATCGTTCAAAAAAATCATCGCCGAAAAATTTATCCAAAGGGGAATCCCCAAAGGGGGAAAATACTCCACCCGATCGGACGGTGCGGGTCGTACTGATATTCACTACGGCGGGCTTCACCTTTTCGTAAAGATCCGCAAAGGAAAGGGGGGCTCCTTTGGTCTCCGTCACTGCCGATGCCGCCGGGGTATCCGGGGCGGGCGCAAAGGAGAAGAAGGACGACCTGATGACCTCTATGAGGGAGACGAGCATAAAGGCCACCATGCAGGCCACGAGAAACATGACGAATTTTTTTCTATCCTGTCTATTCATAAATAACTTTCCTCAAAAAAATCTTAGGTTATTTTATAGCGAGCCCTGGTCAAGGTCTCTCCCGGTCGACTTGATTGACCAGCACCCCTACGCGCTCGATCTCGATCCTGATTTCATCCCCCGGCCGCAGGAAAAGGGGAGGGACGCGGGTGTAACCCACCCCCTCCGGGGTACCCGTGAGAATCACCGTGCCTGCCTCCAGGGTCATGGAGCGGCTCAATTCACTGATGATGGTCGGTACATCGAAAATCATATCACCGGTCGAGGAATCCTGAACTATCTGGTGGTTAAGAACGGTGCGGATTTTCAAGTCCGGTACCCCCGGTATTTCATCGGCCGTCACGATAACGGGCCCCAGGGGGCAGAAAGTATCGAAACTTTTCCCCCTCACCCATTGACCTTTCTGTCCCCTTTCCTTGTCCATCTGCCAGTCCCGGGCGCTTACATCATTGGCACACGTATAACCGAATACGTAATTTAAGGCCTCTTCGCGCCTTATGTTCTTTCCCCTTTTCCCGATGATGACGGCCAATTCCCCTTCATAATCCACTCGGTCCGGGCCGGCCAGGGGCAGAAGTATCGTCTCTTTCGGACCAATGACGCTGGTGGGCGCCTTCATGAAGAGGACCGGTACCGTTGGCAAGTGCGCACCCGTCTCTTCCGCATGCTTACCATAGTTAAAACCGAGGGCAAAAATGGCCGTCGGCTTCAGGGGACTAAGCAAGCGCTGTATTCGATCCATCTCCCCCGTAACGTGAAAATCGGAAAAAATGTCGCCTTCTATGACCTGCGCCACCTTTGGCTCCTCGGGCCGCCAAATGCCCGTTCTGGTAAGCCTGTCCTCTGAAATATACCGGCAGATACGCATAGCAAAACCTCCTCTAATGGAGGATTTATAAGTCCAATTGTGAGATTCGTCAACTCATTAATTAAGCCAAACCTCTTGACAACATGGCTAATCCGCTATAGATTTTCCTTGAGGTGAGGACATGGGGCGCTGCTTTAATAGCCGGGAACTCGGAATTGCGGCCGAAGCCTTTTACCATGCCGAGCTACTTGCTTACCGACACTTTGGTATAAACGGGAAGGACTGGAAAGAGTTGAGATACGATGTTAAGACCTTGGCCCAGCTTAAGGATCACGAAGTTCAAGAAGGGGCCTTCGCCCATCTGTGCCGGTACGAATACGAACGCGGCCACTTTTACCGAATCTGCCTGCAGGATAGCCGGATCCTCGATGCGGTCCTAAGGGCGGCGTCGTTTATCAAACTTTCTCCCCTCCTCTTGTACATTGCAGCGCATGAATTGGTTCATGTGATCAGATTTTCCCGGGGGGAAGCGGAATTTGATGCCCCGGAAGATGAAAAGAGAGAAGAAGAGGCAAGGGTCCACGCGATCACCCAAAACGTTTTACAGTCACGCATGACGGGGGATTTAAAACTCGTCTTAGACTGTTTCAGCCATCGATATCAAATATGCCAATAAATTTATTCCGTGGAGGTGGAAAGGCACATGCCCATATACGAGTACAAATGCCAGAAATGTAAAAAAGAATTTGAGGTCTTCCAGCGCATATCCGATCCTGAGATCACGCATTGTCAGTTCTGTGGAGGGCCGGTTTCAAAACTCGTTTCCCTCTCCTCCTTCCATTTGAAGGGCAGCGGATGGTACGTCACGGACTACGGTGGAAAGAAACCTGCCTCTACCGGCGCGGAAAGCCAAGGTGAAAAAGAAAAGGAAGGAAAGGAAAAGGAAGATAAGGCCTGACCTTGACGCCTTATTTCCCATTGGTACCGAGACCTTTGGCCCGGCGTCTGAGCCGCTGGAGGAGGAACTGCTCCACCGGTCTCTGGGGAAAATCGGCGGGCAATACCTCAGATAAGCTTTCGAGGGGAATTTCCACGCGGGCAGCACTCCGGTGTCCGCCCGCGCTCCCAAACTTGCCGAAGGCGCGCAGGGCTATGCTGCCGCAGTCACGGCGATAACCATCCCCCCGAAAAACGATAATGAATTTATCCTTCACGATCCCAGCAATGACGACGTAGTATATGTCCACCACCCGCAGATAAAAGTCGGCCACCTGCACACAGACATCGGCATTTTCCACCCTGCCCAGATAACAAACCACGCGGTCCCGGTATCGGCGTCGATAGGAAAAGGCTTGTTCAAAATACTTCAGATACCGCTCCGGTATCTGGTTGAGCTCAATACGGCGTATCAACTCCCGATTGGCCCGGGCAAAGGTGAAATAGTAAGCCCCAATATCCTCCAGGATCGCATCCCGCTCGAAGTTATTCGTGTCACTTTTGATCCCGTAAAGAAGGGCCGTATAGAGACGACGGGAAATGCGGATTTTCGCGGCGAGCAGATATTCCAGCATGATAGTAGAAAGGGCCCCGTAGTTTTGACGCACGTCGGCTAATTTGGCATGCCACACGGTCGTGACCGGGTGATGGTCAATCACAATCTGGGGTTGAATCCCGTCGAGAAGGGCCCCAAAAAAGGTCGGTTGTGCATCTATCACGGCTATGTGCTGGAAGGCCCGGAGATTCAATTTTCCTACCAGTTGAATATCAATCCTCATGGCCTTTATGAACAGCACGTTCTGCACCCGACGGGGAGGTTCCGTGGCTGCAATCACGCAATGCGTTAAGCCGACGAGATGTTTTAAAAGTTCTTTCAACGCCATGGCCGAGGCGATGGCATCGGGGTCTGGGCTACCGTAAATGAGGATGGCCAGCGCATCCCCCGCCTTGACCATGGACTTTAGACGAAAGACATTGAAGACCGTCTCTTCTTTCTGCCCGAGGATATCTTCTATGCGTCTCATTGAACTACCATTTTTTCTCCCTCGGCCGCGCTTATCTGCCCGATAACACTTGCCTGGTTAACTCCCGCGTTATGGAGCAGGTTGATTAGATCATCGGCCTTATCTGCCGCCACGGCCACGAGCAGCCCCCCCGAAGTTTGAGGGTCAAAAAAGGCTTCCAGTTTCCAAGCGGGACAGGTGGGTTTTACTTCTACCTGGGGCAGACGGAAATCTTTATTCCGGTGCAGTCCACCGGGCACCAAACCGGTTTCGATGAGTGCCTGAAGGTCGGGGAGCAACGGGACTTCTTTACTGTCTATGATGGCACTCAAGCCCGAACCTTCGATCATTTCATAGAGGTGGCCAAGCAGACCAAAACCCGTCACATCGGTGCACGCGTGGACGCCTGTTACCTGGAGGACGCAGTCGGCTGCATACTTGTTCAGAGTTTTCATGGTATTGATGGCGGCTTCTTTTGCCTCGTCAGAAACCATCTCGGCCTTTATGGCGGTATTGATAATACCCGTCCCCAAAGGCTTGGTAAGAATAAGCTTGTCACCGCTTTTCGCCCCCTGGTTGAAAAGAACTTTTTCGGGATGCACAACGCCCGTAACGGCGAGTCCATACTTAATCTCCCTATCATCTACGCTATGCCCACCCACAAGCAACACATCCGCTTCCCTCATCTTCTCCAGCCCCCCTGCCAGCATCTCCCGCAGGACCGAAAGGGGCATCTCGTTTATGGGAAAGCAGACGATATTCAGGGCCGTAAGCGGCTTACCCCCCATAGCGTATACGTCACTGAGTGCATTGGCCACGGCAATCTGCCCGAAAAGATAAGGTTCATCTACGACGGGGGTAAAAAAATCCACCGTTTGAATAATGGCCAGATCATCCCGCAGGCGGTACACCCCTGCATCCTCGCCGTGCTCCAGGCCCACGATGAGATTGGGATGAGAAATCAGGGGCAAATCTTTCAGGGCTTCCTTTAGGTCTCCCGGACCTATTTTACAAGCTCACCCCGCCCCCCGCACCGTTTGCGTTAGCCTAATTTTTTCTTCCACCATCCAATTTTAACCTTTTCCACGACCAAAGCGCGGCGATTATCATCCGAATTTAAGGCCTTGTCAACAACCAAGATTGTCTTGACAGCTTGACCCATTGCAGATAAGCAAACGTTATGGCACCCATTCAATACTACAGCACAAATGCACGCCTTTGGCCTGAGACGGGGATCACACCGTTTCGTGACCTCGTCACTTTTCGGGAGGCCCTGCTTATGGGTCAGGCACCCGACGAAGGTTTGTTTATGCCCGCCACCATCCCCAGATTAAAAAAGGAAGAAGTAGAGGCCCTGAAGGGGAAACCCTATCCAGAGGCTGCTTTTCTTGTCGCTTCCGCTTATCTGAAGGAAGATTTGCCGGCAACGACCCTGCAAGAGGTGGTAGCGGATTCTTACAACTATCCCGTCCCGCTGGAACCGGTCGTGGATAGAAAATACATCCTCCGCCTCGATCAGGGGCCCACCGCCTCGTTCAAAGATTTTGCCGCTCGCATGATGGCCAGGCTCATGAGTGTATTCCGGCCGCCAGGGCAGAGGCTTCATGTGCTAGTGGCCACCTCCGGCGATACGGGCAGCGCGGTAGGTGAGGCCTTTAAGGGCGTGGAAGGCATCGACGTAACCATCCTCTATCCATGCTCGGAAGTAAGTGCTCGTCAGAAGAAACAGTTGGATACGATCGGAGAGAACGTTCAGGCAATCAGCATCGATGGAAAGTTCGACGATTGCCAGAACCTCGTCAAGGAGGCCTTTGCCGATCCGGAACTGAAAGACCTCCATCTCACCTCGGCCAATTCCATCAACTTCGGTCGCATCCTCCCCCAGATCGTCTACTACGTGTGGTCTTATGCCCAGGTGGCCCACCCCGGAGAAGAGGTCGTTTTTTCCGTTCCCTCGGGTAACTTCGGCAATGCCCTCGGCTGCGAATACGCCCGCCGCATGGGGCTGCCCGTGAAGAAGCTGGTCATGCCCACGAACGAGAACGACGAATTCCCCCGATTTCTTGCTACCGGGCAGTACCAAAAGGTCTCTCCCTCCCGGGCCTGCCTCTCGAGCGCCATGAACGTAGGACATCCCAGTAACCTGGCGCGCTTTTTCGAGTTATACGGCGGAACCGTGGATCGGACAGGTAAGGTGCACGCCTACCCAGACGTCAATGAAATGAAAAAACACATCTTTTCCGTCAGCGTTTCAGATAAAGAAACCAAGGAGACGATCGTCCAAGTCTTTCGCACCTACGGGGTCATCCTCGAACCCCACGGGGCGGTAGGCTGGAGGGGATTAGAATTGTTCCTGAAGCATGAGCCGGTAGAGGCTGCCTGTATTTCCCTCGAAACGGCCCATCCCGCCAAATTCCCCGACGAGATCAGGGAACTCTTAGGCATAGAGCCCGAAGCCCCTCCCAGCCTGAGGGACATTGAAACACGCACCGGCACGCCGATCGAAATGCCAGCCGATTATGCAGCCCTCAAATCTTACCTGAAGCAGAGAAAAGGTTAAGGCGTGATTACGTATTTCTGCTCACCTGGGGGTACGTACCACTTAATGAAATTATGACTGATCCCTATCGGGGCAGGCTCCACCCCTCTCACCCGGGCGCTTATGATGGGGAGTGCATCGGGCACGTAGAGAAAAACGTAGGGCTGATCCTCCGCCAGGATCTCCTGCACACGGTCATAGCAAGCCTTTCTTTTCGACACATCAAACGTGCCCCTACCTAACTCAATTAAGCGATCCACTTCCCTGTTGCGATAGGAAACGAAGTTCAACTCATCGGGACCGGTTTTACTCGAATGCCAAACATCGAAGATATCCGGATCCTGAGGGATAGTCCAACCTAAGATCGTGGCTTCGAATCGCCTCTTGCCAATAAAATCGTTCACGAACGAAGCCCATTCCAGGATCCGTATCTTTACCTTGATGCCCACCTCCGAAAGGCGACGCTGGATAATCTCCGCCGTCTTGGCCCTAACCTCGTTTCCCTGATTGGTAATGATTTCAAAAACGAACTTCCGCCCGTCTTTCTCCAGCACGCCGTCTCCATCCGTATCCCGCCAACCCGCCTCGGCGAGGAGCTCCCGCGCCCGGGCAGGGTTATACGGGTACTTCTTCACCTTGTCATTATACCAGAAGGTCCCCGGCTTGTAGGGCCCGGTGGCCGGTCGCCCCAGGCCCAAAAGTACCCCCTGGATGATTTCCTCCTTGTTTATGGCGTAGGCAATCGCCTGCCTTACGCGACGATCGGAAAAGAAGGGGTGCTGGAGGTTAAAACCCAGGTAGGTATAGGAAAAGGAGAGGTAACGGTACTTCTTGAAATTCTTCTGGAACACGGGGGTTTCCGTCTGGCGTTGGTACTGAAGGGGGGTGAGGTTCATTTGATCAATGCCCCCCGCCCGGAGCTCGAGAAACATGGTGGCCGTATCGGGAATAATCCTCATCACGTAGCCATCGATGTAGGGCCGGCCTTCAAAATAGTCTGGGTTAGCGGTAAGTACGATCTTCTGCCCTGGAACCCATTGGTGGAAACGGAAAGGACCGGTGCCGATAGGTTTCCGGGCTAGGGGGGAAGTGGTAATGTCCCGCCCCGCCAAAAGGTGCCTGGGGAGGATGGGCGTCCCCCAGCTCATGAGGGCCGGGGCAAATGGTGCCCCGTATCGAACGCGAAACGTGTAGTTATCGAGTACCTCGGCCTTTTTTACCTTGAGAAAATCACCCGCATAGGCCGTAGGGGTGCGGGGATCAATCGTCACCTGATAGGTATAGAGCACATCTTGGGCGGTGAAAGGCACTCCATCGTGCCACTTGACACCCTTCCTCAGCTTAAATGTGATGACGAGCCCATCTTCCGAAATATGCCAAGACTCCGCCAGATCCCCTACGATATTGAGATTTTTGTCATACTTGACCAGGCCGTTGTAGATAAGGCTTCCTATTTGATGAGAAGTGCTATCCGTGGCGAGAAGGGGAATTAAATTGGATGCATCACCAATCGAACCCTCAATCAAAAGATCCCCATAGGCAGGTGGGGCAGGTGAGGAGCGAGGAAGGGAAGAGTCCTTTCCGCCGCCATCGCAGGCGACGAGAAAAATAGTTAGCAAGAATCCGACAATTCTTAAAAAACCCGTCATGAAAGGTTAAGGAGCTGAAACCGATTTCCCGGCCTCAATCCCGAGCTGGGCAATTCTCTCCTTGAGTTTATCTTCGCTCAAGAAGCCATGAAATCTCCCCACTTCTTTCCCCGTCCGGTCGAAGAAAATAAGCGTCGGGACGACCATAATCTTGTACCTATCGGCCACCTCCTTTTCGTAGCGGACATCGATCATAATGACTTCCATTTTACCGGCATATTCGGTTTTGATCTTCTGGAGAATGGGCTTGAGTTCCCGACAAGGGGCACAATTGTCGGCACCAAATTCGGCCAGGACAGGTTTATTCCCCTGGAGGGCCTGAGATAGTTCTTTTCCCCCTTGTCGCTTCACCACGGGGGTTTGGGCCACCTTGGCGAGGGCCCTTTCGTTAATTTCAACCTTCGAAGTATTACGCAGCTCCTCCATGAGTTTCTCCACCTGCCCGTAGAGCCTCCTCTGTTCCAGCATGAACTTGATGTAAGGCCCGACCTCGGCCTTCGCTTTTCCTCCAAAGCGGTCCCGATTTTCGTTATAAAATTCGTCTATCTCCTTCTCCGTCACGGGGGGCAGGTGTTCGTACTTTTTCAGCAGATAACTGTTGATCAGCACCCCTTCTTCGGCCACGTCTTTCACCTTGGTACCGGCAGCCTTTTGCGCTTCCCGGAGCAGGAGCAGATGGGCGACAAAGCCCTCCACAAAGGTACGGGGTTGGGCCTTAAGAAATTCGTGGGCCTCGGGGTCCATGCGGGAAATACGTTCGAGAAAGGACGCCGTCGAGACCTTTTCTCCGTCTATTTTCACGATCCACGAGTCGTCAAAGAACTTGAAGTATATCCCCACCCCCAAGGCCGCGAGGATGACGACACCCAGGGAAATTACCACTACCTTGATCTTTGTTTTTCGTTCCATATCTCCTCCCTTCAACTTAGGTAGCCAGGAAGCCATAAAGGAAACCGGTTATGGTGGCCAGGAATACCACGATGGCGACGTACGTCAAGGTCTTTTTCCATCCGATAATGGCGGACAAACCGATCATACTGGGCAGGGAAATAGAAGGGCCCGCCAGCAGCAGGGCCAAGGCGGGACCTTGACCCATGCCGGCCCCTAAGAGGCCTTGCAAAATAGGCACCTCGGTCAGGGTGGCAAAGTACATGAGGGCCCCGACAATAGCGGCCAGGAAGTTGGCCCCGAGGGAATTGCCTCCCACCAGAGAGGCGACGACTTCCTGGGGAATTAAGGCGCCATATCCCGGTCGGCCCAGAAAGAAGCCCGCTACCAAAACACCGGCGAGCAGCAGGGGGAATATCTGGACCATAAAGCCCCACGTCGATTTAATCCACAGCTCAAGTTCTTCGCGCGAAAACCAAAATTTGAGCATAAGGAGAAGCAAGAAACCCAAGATTATTACGAGGGGCCATTTCCACGCATAAAGGGCAAGCCAAACGTGCCCTCCCCCATCGGCAGGCTTGGCAAGAGAGGCCAAGATGAGGATCAGGACCAAAACACCAAAATACAGACCCTCTTGGAGCAGGGTTCTTGGCATGCCATCGCTCTCGGGCAGGAAAACGGGCCCTTTCATCCTTTCCTCTTCTTCCTGCCGGAAGATGATGGACATGAAGAACCCCGTAATCACGGAAAACGCAACCGCGCTTACGGCCCGGGCAAGGCCGAGTTTTAACCCTAAAACCTTAGCCGTTAAGGTGATGGCCAGGATATTAATGGCCGGACCGGAGAAGAGAAAAGCCGTCGCCGGCCCCAAACCGGCCCCTCGCATGTAGATGCCCGCAAACAGAGGAAGAACCGTGCAGGAACAGGCGGAAAGTATCGTACCGGAAACGGAAGCCACGGAATAGGATAAAAGGCGATTCGCTTCGGCGCCGAAATACTTCAATATACTCGCCTGAGAAACAAAGACATTAATGGCCCCGGCAATAAAAAAGGCAGGGACAAGGCAGGTAAGCACGTGATTTCGGGCGTAATCTTGAAGCATAAGGAAGGCCTCCAATCCCGACCGCCTGATCGCCACATGATCCCAGGGCACAAAATAGGCAAGCAAAAAAGCAGCTACGAGGAGAAAAAACTTTTGCCCATCTTTCATCTCAATCTCCTTGCACCCACATAGGCCGGAGGGCCGACATGATTTCCTGCCCGCCTCGTAAGATGCGCAAAGGACGTCCAGGACAATCAATCACACCTGCCGGGGTGGAGGTAATGTTGTACTGTCGGGCGAGATCAGCCATCGCGGCTTGAGCCGGCCGCGGGTCGATACGAGCCAGGGGGATCTTGCGAGCACGGAACTCCCGCTCCAGATGTGCTTCCTTGACGCAAGCGAACCTACCCGCCAGATCGAAGAGTAAACGCCGCACGGAAAAAGCCGCTTCGTAATCGCTTCTCGCCGAAGTGGCGCTTAAAAAATAACGATTGTACAAGGGGGTCAAACGGTAGAGGGGTAGGTCGACAAAAACCAAACGGATGCGCCCCCGGGTGAGAAGCGCCCGCAAAACGGGCTCGAGTTCTCCTTCCAGCATTTGACAAGGCCGACAGAAATAATCGCTGAAGATGATCACTTCACATTTCCCCTCGCCCCAGGCGGGCATCCTGGCGGATTCGTCCCCATCCGCACAAGGCGGGAGAAAAAATAGATATAGAAGCCAGAGGACCAGGAAAGATAGGCCTTCCGGCCGTTGTTTCACGTGAAACACTTTTCCCTTTGCGCGGCCTCAACGAGCCATTCCCTGATCTTGGATTTGGGCGGTACACGACCGACGGACAGTACTTTACCGTTTATCAGGAGAGCGGGTACCCCCATGACGCCGTAACGGGCGATCTCTTTGACCTCCGCCACATGCTCGATGGCGCCCGGCAGCCCCAACTCGGCCATCACGTTCCGACAATCCTCCTCCAACTGGTCGCATTGGGCACAACCGGGGCCCAAAATAAGCACCTCCAGCCCCCCGGTCCTCTCCTCTGCCACCTCCTGCCCGGTAAATTTCTTGTATTCCCGGACGAAGGCGGCCTGGTATTCGTCTCTCAGGCGAGAAGGTATGTAGTTTTCCTTTTCCAATCTCTTGATCATCTCTGCTCCTATTTCTTCCTCTGAGGCCGTGCGAACTTGGGTCGACACCTCTTCGAGTACCCGATCCAACCCGATGATACCCACCAGATTGCCTTTGATTCTAATCTGCCTTACCTCCGACATTTACCTTCTCCCCCTCTTTTCCCCGTCTTGAGCACCTGGCAAGCCTCATACCTATCTATCCCTTTCAGCCGGTCCCTGATTTCCGTCCACCTCGAATCTTCTTCCAGCCAGTGCCTTAAATTGCCGAGAAGTGCTGCCGCGTAGGGGCTTCGCTCCCCCGAGGTCAGAGCGTATTCTACCCACAATCCCTCTTTCCGGTGAAAGATGAGGCCCGCTTCCTCCAGAATCCTTAAATGTTTTGACACGGTGGGCTGAGCCACCCCCAACAAGGCCTGCATTTCGCAGACGCACCGGGGACCCTGCTGGAGAATTTTAAGGATGAGGACCCTGTTTCGGTCCGAACAGGCCCTCATGACGCGAAGAAACTCTTCCACTTGCCTCCCTACCTCGCTACAATATTGACGTTTGGCAATATAGTTTCACACGCTCTTCTTGTCAACCTAATTTATCATGGCAGGCTTGGGGAAAAAGTAAGCTTGAATGTCGCCCAAGGTCTTTTAAATGAGCGTGACCACTACTTCTCTTTTCTGTCTCGGTCCATCGAATTCGCAAAAGAAAATATTCTGCCACGTGCTCAACATGAGCTCTCCGTTCTTCACCGGAATCACCTCGGAAGGCCCTACCAGGCCGGCCTTGATATGGGCATCCCCGTTTCCATCCTCTCGATCGTGACGCCAAACCCCGCTCGGCACCAGGCGCCGCAAGCAATCTATGACGTCTTTTCTTATCTCTGGATCCCAGTTTTCCTGGATCATGATGGCGGCCGTCGCCCCCCGGGCATAGAGGGCGCAAAGGGAGGCTTCCCTTCCATATCTTTGAACGATGGACCTCACTTTTTCCGTAATATCTACGAGTTCTTCCCGCCCGTGGGTGGCAAGCTCAATTACGTATTGCATAACGCGTCCATCACAAGGGGAGTTTAACCAGCTCTACTGGTCCCAATTCCCGCCCTAAAAACCTTTCTGCAATAGTATGAAATCTCAAGGGGACATCGGTGACAAAGTATTTATATTCGACCGGCGCGTTGACATCATTGGCCAAACCCTCGGATAAAAGTAATTCCGCTGCCCTTTGGGCGATGGCCACGGCGGAGTCGACGAGCGTAACCTCCGGCCCCACTACCTCTCGTAAAAGAGGCTTCAGTAAAGGATAATGGGTACATCCTAAGACCAGCGTGTCCACCCCCTCGATCAGTATCGGCCGTAGATATTCCTGGGCGGTCATCAGCGTAACCGGGTGGTCCAGCCACCCTTCCTCCACCAGGGGTACGAACAGGGGGCAAGCCTGAGAAACGACCCTGGCCGACGGTGCGTATTCATTTATCTTTCGGGCATAGGCATTGCTGTTGATGGTCGTTAGGGTGCCGATTACGCCAATCGTGCCTTTCTTGCTTTCTTTTACGGCCTGGCGGGCACCCGCTTCGATCACCTCTAAAACAGGGACGGGGGACATATGCTGCACCGTTTCATAGGCAACGGATGACGTGGTATTGCAGGCGATGATGAGCAGTTTTACCTCGTGGCGAAGGAGGAACTCGGTTATCTCTCTGGCATAGGCGTTTATCGTTTCCCGGGACTTTATGCCGTAAGGCACCCGGGCCGTATCCCCGAAGTAATAGATGGATTCATGGGGCAGGCGTTCCATCAAGGCCCTCACGACGGTAAGACCGCCTACCCCAGAATCAAACACCCCAATTGCGTTCCTCTTTTCCATCTCAACGCCTTTAATCCTTCTTTTGCTCTCTATTCAACGGATGAACTCAGGGAGGCTCAATACCCTCAGGTCTTCATAACCTTCCTTTCTGGCCGCATCAAGGAGCATTTTGGTACAGAGGGGGCAGGCCGTAATCAGCACCTGAACCCCCGTCGCCCGGGCCTCTCTGATCCGCACCAGGGCAGGGCTATCTTCTTTCCGGCCCAGTATATCCGTAAAGAAGTTACCTCCCCCTCCTCCGCAGCAGAACGCATCCACGCCGTGCCTCCTCATTTCGACCAAGTTACTTTTCCCCACGATGGCGCGCAAAATTTCCCGGGGCGGACCATATAGGCCGTTATGACGACCTAAATAGCAGGGGTCGTGGTAGGTAACCTTCTCCGCCCGCGGGGTGAAGGGGATCCTCTTTTCCTGAATCAGGCGCCACAAGATTTCGGTATAATGATAGATCTCCACTTCCCCGGGAGAAAAGGCGTAGTACTTCTTGAAGGCATTAAAGGCGTGGGGGTCCAGAGTGATTACTTTCTTTACCCCGCGGGCACGAAATTTCTCCACATTCTCCGCCATGAGCGCTTGGAAAAGGCCCATTTCACCCATGGCCCGCACGTCGTTTCCATCACACGTTTCTTCTTCCCCCAAAATGCCCAGCGACACGCCGGCAGAAAGGAGTATTTCAGCCAATTTGCGGGCCATCTTCTTCCCTTCTTCGTCGAATGCCCCTACGCATCCCACGTAATACAAATATTCCTGCCCCCCATAGCGCTCTAAATTTAGGCCTTTGGCCCAATCCGCTCTTTGGCTCTGCGGCATGCGGTATGGATTCCCCGAGGTGATTAAGGCCTTGAAATAATCCCTTACCTCGGGGGGGATGAGGCCTTCGTTTACGAGCTCCGCCCTTGTTTCTTGAAAGATTTCCGGCAAATAATCTTTAAACCGCGGAAAGACGCATTGCTCTTTACAATTATCACAGGCGGCGCAGGAAAACATGATACGGGCAAACCGGGGGCTCGACGGAATCTCTCCACTCAACCACGCCCGGATAAGCCACATCCTCCCCCCGGGGGCGAAGGTATCCCAGCCAAAAGCCTTGTAGGAAGGGCAGTTAAAATCCACATAATCCGAAGGGAACTTGCAATAACCGCACCGAAAACACCGATGAACAATGTCTCCATGCTCTATCTGTCTGATATATTCCATGATTAGGCCTCCCAATTCCCAGGATTCATAATGCCATTGGGGTCTAACAGCTTTTTTACAGAAAGCAGGAGATGCTTGGTCATCGGGTGTAGGCGATCCATAATCATCTTTTGCTCTCCGTAATTAGGCTTCCAGGGGATCCCCCCCATTTCCAAGGCAAAAGCGGTTGCCTCGTCGAGGGCCTCCTTCACCCTCCTCATCATTTCCCCGTCTTGCCGGTTAAACGCAAAGGAGATGCTGAACATCATGGCATGTCCCCCCGAAATCAACCGGGCAGCGCTCGCATACAGAACGTCGTACTTCTTTGCCAACTCCAACACCTTGGCCGCATAGTGGGGATAGTGTTCGATGGGCACAATCGGCCCCGAATATTCAAACCCTCCGCCCCGAGGCACGTCGGCGAACTCTGCCACCCCCCTCTGGGGCATTTGAATGAGTTGAGACTTCATGGGGTCCACGTTCATGAAACCGCCGTCTTTCGATTTCATATAGGTCTCGAGGGCATCCCAAATCATCCTCCTCTTCCAGTCAATTTCCTCTTCCGTGTCGCCCGTATAAAAAACGGTCACGTGGTAATTGTCCTGGAACATGAGCGGCTTGGGCTGAAACCAAACCGTAATGTCCTCCAATATTTCCAGGTGGGTTAACTTAAAGAGTATGTCGGGGATCAGCGTGGGTCGATCGGTAACGAAAATTCCCACGTCCCGGATCTTCTTTCTCGGGTACAGGCGCAAACCTAACTTGGTTATAATCCCCGTCGTCCCCAACCAGCCCAGAAAAAGCCCCGCTAGATCCGGCAAGGCCGGGCCGCGAGAAAACCAATAGGGCCCTAACGAAGGGGAACCGATGAGGCAAACCTCGCCGGTGGGGAGCACCACCTCCATCCCCGTTACCATCTCCGAATTGAACCCGTACTGTTGCGTAAGTCTTCCCTGACCGTGGAGGGCCACGTTGGCGGCTATGGTCGTCGTAGGCGGCGCATCGGGCAGGCTGTGTCTCAAGTGGGGATAATGATCATCGAGATACGCCTTCAGCATCCCTTGGGAGGTGCCACCTTCCACGACGACGTACCGACTCGTCTCGTTCACCTCGAGGATACGATTCATCCGCTTCATATCCAAAACGATTCCACCCCGCCGGGGGATGACAAGACCCGTCAGGGCCATCCCGTTTCCCATAGGAACGAGGGGGATCTTCCTTTTATTGGCCAAGAGTACAATCTGCCGGACCTCTTCCGTTGTCCGCGGGGCAACAACCAAATCAGGCCGGTGAGCTTCCAGGACACCGGGGTCCCGGGCGTAATACCACAGTTCTTCCGCCTCATCGGAGACAGCATCTTCCCCTACAATGGCTATAAGTTCCCGTTTTACCTCTTTCATGGATCAAATCACCTCCTTTTCACCGATGGCCATCCGACAGAGATCAACGATATGAACCGGCTTCAAGTGCTTCTTTACCGCTTTCTCCGACAGGGTCATAAGACAGGCGGGGCAATTGAACACACAGTACTCGGCCCCCGCCTCGACCATGTCCCTCAAGTTTTTTTCCTGCAGTTCATCGGCCAGGCGGTAACCGGAGATCGACCGGATCACCTCGGCACAACAGAGGGCCTTTTCTCCTTCATACTGGCGCGATACCAGCTCGGCCCCGATGAGATCGAGGATTTCCTTCACCTTCTCGTGCTTCTCCGGGATAAGGCGGTTGGAGCAAGGCCGCTGATACGCAACCTTAACGCCCAGGGGCCTGATCTTGCCCGCGAGCGCCCTTAGCCGCTCCAGGAGAAAATCCATGTAATAGACCGGGGTGAAGGGAACTTCCATCCCGTAGGCCGAAGCAATGGAGGTAAAGGTCCCGTAGCATTCATCATGGAGGCAGATGACCTCTCTCACCCCCAGCTTGGCAAAGTTTTCGATTACTCTCGGCAATCGCTCCTTTACCACGGACATCCGGGCAAAATGTGTGTGCACGGCGGGACACATGAATTCGGCTCCAAAAACGATGGAAGAGGTAAGCCCGTCAAATAACTCCCCCTGCACCAGTTGCCCGAGGAGGGGTATGTAACAAAGGGAGATGACCCTTTCCTTTACCTCCCCTACCATGTACTTTCCCTGCATCTGGGTCATGTTTATCCATTGCTTTGTTATGGGACGCGGAGCCGTATACATGCCCCTTTCTTCCCTTCTTTCGCAGATGAGGTAGAAGGGGTGGTTTTTGTAACGGCAGTATTCCTCGCAGGCATAGCAGGTCTGGCATTCTTCGAGAATCCGCGTATCTTCACCCCTGGCGAGGCGCATCATCTCCTCGTGAGCTTCGGCCGCATCGCGAAAGGTCATGTACTGACACTTCATGAGGCAATCTACCGTCCGGCATTTGGCACACACGTCCACCTTGTGTCTTAATTCATACATTTCGCTCTCCCTTCTTCTATTTTGTTACCGGGGCTCTTTCGTCGGCTCCCCACTCCTGCATGGAACCATCATAAATCCGCACCCGCGGGAAGCCTAAAAGCTCCCGCATGATAAAATGCCAGGTGGGACAGCACTGCCCCGTATCACAGTAGGTTATAATTTCCCGGTCTCGGCCGGCCCCCGTTACACTCTCCGCAATGACCAATAACTCTTCTTTGGTCTTAAAAGTGCCGTCGCTGTTGAAGGCGCAAGACGTGGGCAAATTATAGGCACCTGGTATATGCCCCGGCCTGGCCACACAATCCAACTTCTTCTCCCCCGAATAATACGCAGGCTCGCGGACGTCAACGAGGATGATCTTCCCGAGGTTTTCCTTCACATATGCTTTGTCGGCAAACAGGTCCGTCCGGTACCGTCCTTGGAATTCTCTGGGTATGGGCTTGACGACCTTTTGTGATAGGGGCCTGTTTTCCTTCACCCACTTGTTCATGCCCCCATCCAGAACGGCGACATCTTCGAGCCCCGCGTATAACAAAGTGCAGGCGACCCTGATCGTCTGATACCCCTCGCGCACCGTATCCATATTCCCGACGACCACCACGGCCGAGGAAAGACTTATGCCTACTGCGCCGATCGTCTCGTTTAACTCGGCCTGATCTGGGATCTCGTTGAAGAGGACCCCCTTTTTGTAGGCCCAGGCCCCGGCATAAACATTGATTGCCCCCGGAATATGACCTTCCTGATAAGCCTCCACCCTCCTTACATCCAGAATAGTAAGAGAGGGGTCTCCTATCCGGGCGTTGAGCCACTGCGTAGATACGATGGGCGGAATATGACGGGCTTCCATCCAGGAGGGGTAAGCAAGGAAAACAAGGCCTAGGTAGAGAAATATCTTAAGCCTTTTCATGACATGAGCACCCCCTTTTTTTTGTATTTTACCCTGCTAACATTTTTCTTTCCAGTTATTTCGAATTGCCCTTGACAAAAAGCGCTGCCCCATTATATTCCTCATTAGCGATATAAAGGCTCTTCTGCAAGAGACGAGAACTCTTCAGGTGGTGTTTTTATATCACCCGCTGGCACTTTAGCTCAAGGAGGAAACGATGTTATTTTTCAAAGAATTGTTTTGGGCGGGGCTTTGGGCCCTCAAGGATTACGTGGCTACCCACGTACTTACCTGTCTGGTGCCTGCCTTTCTTCTGGCCGGCGCTATGGTGGCCTTTATCAACCAAGAGTCCATCCTTACCCTGTTGGGAGAGAAAGCCCGCAAGTTGAAATCTTTCTCCATCGCCAGTGTGGCGAGTTTCTTTGTTGCCGCCTGCTCTTGTACGGTCATTCCCGTTGCTGCCGGCCTCTACTTTAGCGGCGCCGCGATCGGCGTCGCCTTCATCGTCCTTTGGGTGGCACCTTCCGCTAATATCCTCTCCCTTATCTATACGGGGAACATTTTGGGCGCCAGCATGGTGATTTCCCGGGTGATAGCTTCCATCGCCATGGCCTTCGTCGTGGGCTGGGTGATGACCCTCGCCTTTCCTCAAGAGAGGGAAATGGCAGAGCAAGAGGTGAGCCGAAATAAGATCCTGACGCGAAAGCATCTCATTTTCCTTCTCCTCATCGTGATTTCTCTTCTTTTGCCCAATTACATTGGACAGAAAGGCCCCTATTTAGAAAAAGTAATCGTCTGGGGCCTGGCGACGATTGTTTTGATCCTTTACGCCCTGAAAGCCCTCACGAAAGAAGAGATAAAAAGCTGGCTCCGAGAATCCTGGTGGTTTGTAAAGATTATTCTTCCCCTCCTCCTGGGAGGTGTCTTTCTCGTCGGGGTCATAGGTAAACTTCTGCCTGAAGCCTGGATTCGTAGCTGGCTGGGGGGAAATGGTGTTTTCGCTTCTTTCCTGGCCACCATGATCGGGGCAGTGAGCTATTTTGCCACCATGACGGAGGCCCCTTTCGTCGACACCCTCATGAAGTTGGGCATGGGCAAAGGCCCGGCCTTGGCCTTGTTGCTTACGGGTCCGGGTTTAAGTTTGCCCAACTGGATTGCCATCGCCCGGGTTTTTGGGTGGAAAAAATCCTTCGTCTATGTTGTCACGATCGTCATCTTAGGCACCATCGTAGGATGGTTCTTCGGTAACTTTATTTTTTAAAAAATTAAGGAGGTAGCAAGATGAAGATTATCGTTGCCGGACCTGGATGTGCCAGGTGTCACGCCACAGAAAAGAACGTCGCCCAAGCGGTCAAGGAACTGAACCTAAATGCCGAAGTGTCTCACGTCTATAACGTTTTAGAGTTCAGGGAACTGGGGGTCAAGGTAACTCCGGCCGTGATTGTGGAGGGAAAGATAGTGGTGGCCGGAAAAATTCCCTCCGTTGAAGAATTGAAGGACATGCTCAAAGAATATCAGACGGCCTAACGATGAATCCGCTTATCAGCATGGCCATTGGCCTGGGCATTCTATCCGTGGTTTCGGGGATGTTGGGATTAGGGGTGGCCTTTTCTGCCATCCCTTTTCTCGCCTTCTTTTTGCCCGACCTCATCCACCAGGTGCAACCCCTCTCCTTGCTTCTGAACGGCGTCACCGCCCTTTTTGCCGTCTTCGGCTTTGCCAAAAGCGGCCTGGTCGACTGGAAGAAAGCCCTATCCTTAGCCGTTATCACCACCGTAAGTGCCCCTCTGGGCGCCTGGATTGTCCAGTACACACCGGTCATGATCGTTTGGATCGCCTACCTCGCTTCTGTCTTTTACTTGGCCTATCGTCTCTTCAGACCCGTTAAAGAGCGCCCAGGGGAAGAGAATTTTCGGCTGGCCCTGATCCTCGCCGTTCCCATCTCCATTCTGAGCGGGCTCTTAGGTATCGGACCGGGGTTCCTGCTCATGCCCACCTTGATTATCGTTGGCTTCCCAGCTAAAAAGGCGGCCGGCATAAACGCCTTGGCCGTCATGCCCCCTTCCTTCTCGGCCCTTATTCCCCATCTGGGAAAGGCGCACTGGGACCTTTCTCTTACCGTTACCCTCCTCCTTATCGGCGCCGCCGGTTCTTACGTAGGGGCACGCCTTACGAGCCTGTACATCCCCGGCGAAAGATTGAAACAGGGCTTTGGAATTCTCATCGTCATCATGACCCTCTATAAGATTTTTACCCTGATATCGTGAAGGCCTCTCGATAAGAAAAATGGCGAAGAAAAAATTCGACCCGCGAAAGCTCATGAAGCTAAACGACCCGGAGCGACTCAAGGACATCCCCCCGGAGTACATCTGGCGATGTCTCGACTTGACCTCCAGCCCGGAGATTGTCATCGATGTCGGGGCGGGGACCGGTCTCTTCACCGTTAAGTTCTGTCAGCTGGCCCCCCAAGCCACCTTCTTTGCCTGTGATATTGCCCCCGAGATGATCTCCTGGATGAAGGAGAAGGTCTCCCCTCTTTATCCGCAGATTTCCCCCCTGCTGATGGAGGAATGCTCCATACCCCTCCCCGAGCAAGTAGGCGATCTCGTCTACATGATAAACCTCCATCACGAGCTGGAACAACCCATCGATCTGCTCAAGGAATGCCGCCGCCTTCTCCGTCCGCGAGGGAGATTATTCATCGTGGACTGGAAACCGGTGAAAACGGAGCATGGTCCACCGCTTCCTCTGCGCGTCCCTCCGGAAGAAGTCAAACAGCAATTGCGAGAGGCGGGGTTTTCCTTTCTTTCCCAGCATGATGATATGAAAAGCCACTACCTCATCATCGCCCGGTAGGACTTCAATGCCCGGAGCCGACCAGGTACCGGACCGCCTTTTCCAAACCATCCAGGGAAAGCTCGAACATGGGAAATATCTTGCGAATGACGCCGATGGTCCAGGTATAATCCCAGAATTTTTCTTCCACCGGATTCAGCCATACGGCATGGCGAAAGAGGCGGGCGAGGAACTTCAACCGTTCCACACTGGGGATGCCTGGCTTAGAATCGACGTAGATGGCACCGTTTACGTGCATAAGCTCATAAGGGGCCATGCTCGCGTCGCCCACGATGATGAGCCTCGTTTCCGGGTCATAGCGGACAAAATCTCCTATCTCCTCCGGCTTGTAGTGCCTCTGGGGATCGGCCCAAACGCGGCTGTAAATGGTATTGTGAAAGTAAAAGATCTTGAGGTCCTTAAACTGGCTTGCGGCATAGCGAAAAAGGGTTTGCACTACTTCTACATACGGGTCCATGGACCATCCGCCGTTGTCGATCATGAGAATGACCTTGAGGCGATCCGCGAGGCGCCGATCAAAGACGATCTCGATTTCCCCCGCATTCCTCATGGTTTCATAAATGGTGCGATCGACGTTAACTACATCCTTGGGACCCGTGGGGGTTAAGTGTTTTAGCCTCTTTAAGGCCTCGGCCATCTGAGCGGAAGTAAGGGGCCCATCCAGGGAATACTCCTTATAGCGCCTCTCCAGGGCCACCTTAATGGCCGATTTCTGCCGGGATACCCCCCCTACCCTCATGCCCCCCGGGTGATATCCGGAATGGCCCGTGGGAGACGTGCCGCCTGTTCCGATCCATCTGTTTCCACCGTGATGGGCCTCCGTCTGTTCCTTCAAGCGGTCGAGAAAGTATTGCAGAAGCTCTTCGGGGGTCAAACGCCTTATCTCTTCTTCAGAAAGACCCAACTCCCGGGCAAGTTCCGCCGGGTCCTTCAACCATTCTCGAAGGAGCTCTTTAACCATTTCCGTAAGTTCCACGGCGGACAGGGCTTCAAAGGATACCCCTCTGAAATGCTGGGCGAAGACTTGATCGTAAAGGTCGAAGTATCGCTCGCTCTTCACCAGGATGGCCCGGGCTATGGTATAGAAATCCTCAAGGGACTTAATGAGCCCGAGATTCAGGGCCTTTTGCAGGCGGAGGAAAGCCGTGGGCGTGACGGGGACACCCTGGTTTCTCAAGGCATAAAAGAAATCAACGAACATAAATTCCTATCTCCTCGCGCCCGCGTATTGCATGGCCAGGTGAAGATCGGCGCTCTTTTTGAACAGGACACCGAGAAAGGGGATGCGTCCCTGTTCCAGGAGGCGGGGGTTAAAGTCCGGATCGGCCTTGAGCGCTCGGATCCAGTTGATCAGCTCTCTCGTGGCCGGCTTCTTTTCAATCCCCCTAATTTCCCGAAGTCGGTAGAACTGGGAAATGCAAAGCTGGGCGAGGTTATCCTCCAAATCGGGAAAATGGACGTGTACGATGCGTCTCATCATGTCCGGATCAGGGAAGGCGATGTGATGGAAATTGCAGCGTCCCAAGAACGGATCGGAGAGGTCTTTTTTGGCGTTGGACGTGATAATAACGATAGGGCGATGCTTGGCCTTGATCGTCTTATCTATCTCGATGATGTCAAATTGCATCTGATCCAGGACATCGAGCATATCGTCTTGGAAATCTGTATCGGCCTTGTCGATTTCATCGATCAAAAGGACGGTCTTCCTCTCCGCCGTAAAGGCCTGACCTATCTTGCCCATCCTGATGTAGTCCTCAATGCGGCTTACATCTCGCTTGGAATCCCCAAAGCGACTATCGTTCAAACGCGTCAAGGTATCGTACTGATAGAGGGCATCGATGAGCTTCATGCTGGACTTCACATTGAGCACGATGAGGGGCAGATGCAGGCTTTCTGCTATGGCATGGGCCAGCATGGTCTTCCCCGTCCCCGGTTCTCCCTTGAGCAGCAAAGGCATCTCCAGGGCAATGGATACATTCACTATCTTCGCCAATTCCTCGTCCAGAACGTACTTCGATGCGCCGGTGAACCATTTCAAATTACCTTCTTTCGTCATTGCTCACTCCTTAGACTGAAAAATTAAACTTCCCGTTTGCGGCTTTTAAACCAATCGGGGGAAAATTGCCACCCCTCAAACTTTCAATAGCGGTTGAGGGGAATGGAGGGGTCTTTCCAATCTGCCTTTCCCTCCTCGTCGAGGAGGCGCGGCAAATCGTTACTGGCAGCCATCCGCCAGCGAGGCGGCCTCTTTTCCAAAAAGGCGGCCACCCCCTCCTTGGCATCCGGCGTGCGGCATATCCACTCAAAAAGCGGCATCTCCCGGCGAAACATCTGAAAGACAGAGGAGTTTAAACCCTCCCAGAGGAGCCTTTTGGAAATGGCCACGGCCACGGGCGCGGCCAGAAGAAACTCCTTGGCCCGCTCTATGGTGGCTTTAAGCACCTCTTCGGCCGGCAGGGCACAGGAGGCGAGCCCCATATCCGCCATCTCCTGCCCCGTAATCATGCGGCCCGTAAGCAGCAAATCGGCCGCCTTAGAAAGGCCCACCGCCCTCGCTACCGTCACGTGGGAGGCGAGTTCCGGAATGATACCTCGTCGGACAAAGGCAAACTGGATCTTGGCGGCCCGGGCGACCAACCTTATATCACAGCTCATGGCATAGGTAATCCCGACCCCGATGGCATGTCCGTTGATGGCGGCAAGTACCGGCTTGCGTAGCTGCCAGGGCATGACGGAGGGAAAGGTTACATCCCCCGTCTGCTGGGGGTCTTTATCCTCCCCCTCAACGAAGGCCTCCGCCCCGCCGCTCAAATCCGAGCCCGCACAGAAGGCCTTCCCTTTCCCCGTTATGACGATGGCCCGCACCGTATCATCTCGGTCGAGCTCTCGCATGGCCTGGCTTACCTCGCGGTCCATCCTCCTGTTCCAGGCATTCATCACTTCCGGCCGATTGAGATAAATGACGGCGATACCGTCGATCACCTCGATGAGTATCGTCTTATAGTCCATCATCTCCTTAACCTCCTCTTAGCACCTGCTTTTCTCTTGCCTTTTTCCGGGAGAAAAGTAAAATGATATCTAAACAGGGTAGGGAGGTGACGTTCGATGCAGAAAAATCCGAGGGAAACGAAGAAAAAGAAGGTAATTGAGGTTTTGAACCGGGCGCGGGCGATGGAGCTCATGGCCATCCACCAGTATATGAACCAACACTACAATCTGGACGATATGGATTACGGGGAACTGGCAGCCAAGGTGAAACTCATTGCCATCGACGAGATGCGTCACGCCGAAATGTTCGCCGAGAGGATCAAAGAACTGGGTGGCGAACCGACGGTGGAACCGGAAGGAAAAATAGAGAAAGGGCAAAAGGTGGAGGCCATTTTCCCCTTCAACGCGAAGCTTGAAGACGATACCATCGACTATTACAATCAATTCATAGACATCTGCCGGGAAAACGGGGATGCCATCAGCATGAAGCTATTCGAAGCCATCGTGGATGAAGAACAGATGCACTTCAACTATTTTGACAACGTCAGCGATCATATAAAAACCCTGGGGGCGGCCTATCTGTCTCAGATCGCAGGCACTCCCGCCGATGTGGGCCCCCCTTCCAAGGGCTTCGTCGCGGGGCAGGCTACTAAGTAAGCTCACCCTTTGATACAGCCGATTGTACGCAGGCGGGCCACCTTGCCGGCCAGGCCCGCCTGATGTACCACTTCCACCACTTCGGACACCCTCTTGTAGGCCTCCGGTATCTCTTCGTGGAGGGTTTCCTTACCCCCCGCCATGACGATGACGCCACGACCGGCCATTTCCCTAACAATAGGACGGTTTTTGCTCGCCTTGATGGCTTGACTTCTGCTCATCACCCGTCCTGCGCCGTGACAGGCGCTCCCAAAGGTCTCCTTTAGGGCCCCTTCCTTCCCCACCAGCACATAGGCCCCACTGGCCATATCTCCGGGAATAAGGACCGGTTGGCCTACCTCCCGGTATCTTTGGGGTACGGCGGGGTGGCCAGGCGGCAGGGCGCGGGTGGCTCCCTTGCGATGGACACAGAGCTCCACCTCTTGCCCTTCCACCACGAATTTTTCCTTTTTGGCAATGTTGTGGCACACATCGTAAAGAAGCCTCATCCCCAGGTCTCGGGGGGAAAGGTGCAATACCTTTTCGAAGGTCTCCCTCGTCCAGTGGGTAAGCATCTGCCTATTCGCCCAGGCGTAATTGGCCGCGCAGGCCATGGCCGAGAAATACTCTCGACCCAACGGAGAAGAAAGATAGGCACAGGCAAGCTGCCTGTCGGGCAGGGAAAAATCGAGATTCTTCAAGTCTTTCATCATCCGGGCCAGGTAGTCATCGCAGATTTGGTAGCCCAGCCCCCTAGAACCGCTGTGAATCATGACCGCCACCTGCCCTAACTTAAGTCCCAAGGCCTGGGCGGCCAGGTCATCGAAAATCTCCTCCACCACCTCGATCTCTAAAAAGTGGTTGCCCGAGCCCAACGTGCCTAACTGATCCCTCCCCCTTTCCAGGGCCCGCTCGCTTACCACTTCCGGATCGGCGCCTGCCATGACCCCGCCGTCTTCCGTGGTCTCCAGATCTTCCAGAGAACCGTATCCGTTGCGTACCGCCCAGAGTGCTCCCTCCTGCAAGACCTTTTTCTCTTCCTGCACGGAGAGCTTGATGGGGCCCGTCGAGCCCACTCCAGAAGGAATGGCCCGGAAGAGGGCGTTCATGAGCTCAACCAGACGATCTTTTACCGTTTCATACGTAAGCTTCGTGACAAGAAGCCGGCACCCGCAGTTAATATCGTACCCCACGCCGCCCGGAGAGATGACCCCCTCTTCCATAGAAAAGGCCGCCACCCCACCGATAGGAAAGCCATACCCCCAGTGACAATCGGGCATCGCGAGGGATACCCTAACGATACCCGGAAGATGGGCGACGTTCGCCACCTGTTTGAAGCTCTCGTCTTTCCCCATGGCCGCCAGCAAGGCTTCCGATGTGTATATGAGGCCGGGCACCCTCATGCCACCCGTCTGCGGCACTTCCCAGCGATAGTCGTCAATCTTCTTTAGCATACTCATCTCCTAAATATCGCAAATGAAGCTACCTCGCCACCCCTGAGGCGTCTTGTCCACCTGGGCTCCGTGATAGGTCACGGCCTTAACTTCTCTTATCGGCCCGTGTCGTTCATAATCAAGGGGTTCCCCCTTCACGAGACAGGACACTTTCTTCGGGCCGAGCGAGGTGATCTTCACGCCGTGGCCGAGAAAACCCTCTCCGTTTATCAGGTAGAGAAGCTCCCGCAAGTACGAGACCCATAAATCGATCTCGTCCATCCCCGAAACCTCTACCATCCGTTCTTTTCTTGCCTTTACCTTTTCCCGGGGTGCCACGAGAGAAAAAAGGGCGAGGGCCGCCTGTTCGTAAAGCTCCCGCCTTGTTTTACCAAAGACTTCACAGCCCACATCGGCCGTATGGTCAAGATATCGGTAAAGGGGGCTCCTCTTCCTCATCCCCTTCCTTTTCCACCCGCGCCACCCCCACCAGCCGTTCCCCCTCTCCTATGTCAATGAGTTTTACCCCCTGGGTTCCACGATGGGTAACGGGAATCTCGCTCACCGAGAGGCGGATGACGTTCCCGCTGTCACTGATGAGGATCACGTCTTCCTCTCCCGTTACCTGGCAGATACCGGAGACTAATCCCACGCGGGTTGTGGTCTTTAAATTGATGATGCCTTTGCCGCCCCGACTCTGGCAGCGATACTCTTCGATCGGTGTGCGCTTACCGAAGCCCTTTTCCGTTACGGTGAGAATGGTGCCTTCCGGGGAGGGAATTTCTATCCCTACAATACCGTCTCCCGCTTCCAGGTTAATACCCCGCACCCCCCGCGCCGTGCGGCCCATATCCCTCACCTCCCTTTCCGGAAACCGGATGGCCTTGCCAAACCGGGTGGCGAGGAAAATATCCCCCGTGCCATTCGTTTCCTGGACATCCACCAGTGTATCCCCTTCATCAATGGAAACGGCCATGATACCCGTGCTGCGGGGATTGGCATAGGCGGAAAGGGCCGTCTTCTTGATGATGCCATTTCTTGTCACCATAACGGCGTAGAGATCCGGAGAAAACTCCCGGACCGGCAAGATGGCGCGCATCTTCTCGCCGGCATGAAAGCTGATGAGATTGACCACGGCCTTGCCCCGGGCGGTTCTCGCGGCCTCCGGTATCTGATAGACCTTGAGCCAATACACCCGACCTCGATCAGTAAAAATCAGGAGATAATCATGGGTCGAGGCCACGAATACCTTTTCCACAAAATCCTCTTCCTTCGTGACCATCCCGAGCTTCCCCCGACCTCCCCGGCGCTGGCTGCGGTACACGCTAAGGGGGCTCCGTTTTATGTATCCGGCGTGAGACACGGTCACGACCATATCCTCTTCGGCAATGAGGTCCTCGATATCGATATCTTTCACCTCATCTATGATTTCCGTTCGCCGGTCATCCCCGTAGCGATCCCTTATCTCTTCCAGCTCTTTTACGATGACGTCCAGTATCAGTTGCGGGTCAGCCAAAATCGCTTCCAATCTCTCGATTTCAGCTTTTACCTCTTTGAACTCCTCTTCGATTTTGCCCCTTTCCAGCCCGGTCAAGCGTTGCAATCTCATATCGAGAATGGCTTTGGCCTGCATCTCCGTAAGGCCGAACTTAAAGGAAAGGGCGACGGATGCCTCCTGGGGATCTCGGGCCGCTTTTATCGTCGCGATGACTTCGTCAATCTGGCTTAGGGCGACAAGCAACCCCTCCAGGAGGTGGGCACGCTCTCTGGCCTCCTTAAGCTCGAAGCGGGTCCGACGGGTCACTACCACCTTGCGGAACTCCACGAAACTCGCAAGTAAATCCTTCAGATTGTAAATGCGTGGCTGGTTGTTTTCGATGGCCAGCATGATGATGCCGAACGTGCTTTCCATCTGGGTATGCTTGTAAAGTTGATTCAAGACCACCTCGGCCGGCTCGTCCTTCTTGAGATCGATCACGACGCGAATACCCTCCCGGTCTGACTCATCCCTCAGATCGGCAATGCCTTCGATTCTCTTTTCCTTTACGAGCTCCGAGATCTTTTCGATCAAGTCCGCCTTGTTTACCTGGTAAGGTAACTCGGTAATGACGATGCTTTCCCGGTCCTTTTTCGGATTCTTTTCGATCGTGGCCCTGGCCCGCAGGCGGATGATACCCCTCCCCGTCTGATAGGCTTGAATGATGCCTTCCCGACCGTTGATGAAACCGGCCGTCGGGAAATCCGGGCCGGGGATGAAGGCCATGAGCTCTTCGATCGAGATCTCAGGGCTGCGAATCAAGGCTATGACCCCGGAAATGATTTCCCGCAGGTTGTGGGGTGGAATATTGGTAGCCACACCTACGGCAATGCCAGAGGCACCGTTTAGGAGCAAAAGGGGCAGTCGCGCGGGCAAAAGAGCGGGTTCCGTCAAGGATTCATCGTAATTGGGCACGAAATCAACCGTATCCTTCTCCAGGTCGGCGAGGAGCTCTTCCGCCAGGCGCGCCATCCTTATTTCCGTATATCTCATGGCGGCGGGGGGGTCTCCGTCGATGGAGCCGAAATTCCCCTGCCCATCTATTAACGGGTAGCGCATATTGAAGTCTTGTGCCATCCGGACGATGGTCTCGTACACCGCCGCATCGCCGTGGGGATGATACTTACCGATGATGTCACCCACGATGCGCGCCGATTTCTTGTACGGCCTGTTCCACCGATTACCCATCTCCGCCATGGCATAGAGGACTCGCCGGTGCACGGGTTTGAGTCCGTCCCGCACATCGGGAATGGCCCGACCGATGATGACGCTCATGGCATAGTCCACGTAGGACTTCGTCATTTCATCTTCTATATTCACGGGTATTAAGGATTGCGGCTGATTCATGTGATTCTATCTCCTTTTTACAGGTCGAGATTGGAGGCATAGAGGGCGTTTCTGTAAATGAACTCCTTGCGCGGCTCTACCTGATCACCCATCAAGGTGGTAAATATTTCGTCTGCCACCACGGCATCGTCGACGCATACCTTAAGGAGCGTCCGTTTTTCCGGATTCATGGTCGTCTCCCAGAGTTGCTCCGGGTTCATTTCCCCTAAACCTTTATACCTCTGGACGGTAATTCCCTTCTTTCCTTGCTCCATGACCTTCGTTACGAGTTCCGAGAGGGTGAGGGCCGGCACTTCTTCCTTCCCCTCGGCCGTCCGGAGATAAAAGGGCGGCTTACCCAGGGCTTGTACCGCCGTACAAAGGATCCTCAATTCCGCAAAAAGCGGGTTTTTGATCAAACCGCGGTCAACACAGAAGAGAGACCCTTTCCCCTCGCGCGTTACTTGAAAGGCCACCTTCCACCCCCCATGCTCGGCATCCGGTTCGATGGTAAAGGATACCTCGCCATCGGATACATCGGATGCGATCTTGGAGGCCAGGGTAAAAAGGCCCTCTTCCGTGCGAAAGGCGGCCTCGTTTAAGCTACCTTCCTCGGCCAGCTTCCTTATAAGTTCCCGATCGTACTTATCACGTTCAAAGCGGTCGAGGATGTCGTCCATGCGGGTAATCTTCTTTAGAAAAGTAAGGAGCTTCGGCCCCGGTAGGGATTCGCCCAGGGAATTGGAAAAGGTCAGCTTCTCTACGCCTCGGCTCAAAACGTAATCACGCATTTCCTCTTCTTTAACGCAATAGAACTCTTTCTTTCCATCGGCAATGCGGTACAAGGGGGGCTGGGCAATGTAGAGGTACCCCCGTTCTATGACCTCCCGCATCTGGCGGAAGAAGAAGGTAAGCAACAAGGTCCTGATGTGGAGACCGTCTACGTCGGCATCCGTCATGAGGATAATCTTGTGGTAGCGAATTTTGCTGATATCGTAGTCCTCCTTACCGATGCCCGTACCTAAGGCCGTGACAATCATCTTGATCTCTTCGTTCTGAAGCATCTTGTCGAAACGCGCCTTCTCGACGTTGAGGATCTTCCCTCGCAGGGGCAGTATGGCCTGATTCCTCCGGTCTCGGCCCTGTTTGGCCGAACCGCCTGCCGAATCACCCTCGACCAGGAACAATTCGCTCAAAGCGGGATCTTTCTCCTGACAATCGGCCAGCTTGCCCGGCAGGGAACCTACTTCCAGGGCACTCTTCCTCCTTGTCAATTCCCTGGCGCGGCGGGCGGCTTCGCGGGCCCGGGCCGCCTCCATGCACTTGGCCAGTATTTGACGGGCAACGGTGGGGTTTTCCTCGAGGAAGTTCCCCACCTTTTCGTAGACGATCCCTTCTACGATGCCTTTAACCTCACTGTTTCCTAACTTGGTCTTGGTCTGACCTTCGAACTGCGGGTTTTTCAGTTTGACGCTGATGACCGCCGTCAGACCCTCCCGGAGGTCTTCGCCCTTCAGAGATTCTTTTGAGCCCTTCAAGAGGTTGTTTGCCTGGGCATAGGCGTTAAATACCCGGGTTAAGGCCGAGCGGAAGCCCACCATATGGGTACCTCCCTCGGTGGTGTTGATGCTGTTGGCAAAAGAAAAAACGTTTTCCGTGTAGGTGTCGTTGTATTGCAGGGCCACCTCCACTAGGCAATCTTCTCGACTACCCGTCACGAAGATGGGTTCCCGATGGAGCACCTTTTTGTTGCGATTGAGGTACTCTACGAAGGAAACGATGCCGCCCTGATAGTAGAACTCGCCCGAGCGATTGGTTCTTTCATCCATGAGGATAATACGCACTCCCGAATTGAGAAAGGCGAGCTCCCTTAAGCGATTGGCCAGGATGTCGTAGCTAAACTCCGTGTCCTCGAAGATCTCGTCGTCCGGCTTGAACGTGACCGTCGTACCTCTTCCCCGCGTCGTGCCCACCACCTCGAGGGGAGAGACGGGCACCCCCTTACGATAGGACTGGATGTAGACGTGACCGTCCCTACGTACTTCCAGTTCCAAATATGAAGATAGGGCATTGACCACCGATACCCCCACGCCGTGCAAGCCGCCGGAAATTTTGTAGCTCTCGTTAGAAAATTTAGCCCCCGCATGGAGCTTGGTTAGCACTACCTCCGCGGCAGGGATTCCTTCCGTGGGGTGCATATCCACCGGTATGCCACGTCCGTTATCTTCGACCGAGACGCTGTTATCCATCCTAATCTTCACCACGATCCGGTCACAGTAACCGGCGGCGGCTTCATCGATACTGTTGTCCACCACCTCGTATACCAGATGGTGAAGACCCTCTTTACCTGTACTGCCTATATACATGGCGGGTCGCTTCCGAACCGCCTCCAGGCCTTCAAGAACCTTTATACTCTCTGCACCGTAATCATTCGCTGGATCCATTGACCACCACCTACACCCTTAACGGCATGATATAAGAAGCGTAGCAATCGCTTCCCACGTATCTGACAACACCCGGCTTAAAACCCGTTCTGACCTCGAAGAGCACCTCCCCTTCTTCCATCACTTCCACGGCATCCGTTAGGTAACGCACGTTGTAACCTACCCGTACTTCTTCTCCCCCATATGCCACCTCCATCTCCTCGCTGGCCTCCCCGACTTCGGGATTAACCGAATTGAATACCATTACGTTACCTTTAAGCGTAAGCACGACCCCGGCGTATCTATCACTCGACATGACACCCATCCTTCTTAACGTATGGAGCAACGCGCCTCGATTCAGCTTCAAGGGAATCCCTTTATCTACCGGAATGGCCCGCCTATAATCGGGAAAATCACCATCGATAAGGCCCACCTTCATCGTGGTTTCCTCCGTTTTTACTATGATCATCCCCTTATCCAATCCCAGGTAAACCTGGGCCTCCTCATCTACATCCTCCAAGAGCTTTCTTATCTCCATCACCCCCCGTCGCGGGATGATGATCCCCTTCTCCAGCACCATTCCCCCGTGCTCCCCCGGCTCACTGTAGGCAATGGCCATCCTGTGGCCATCCGTGGCCACCATCTTTAGCCTTACACCGTTGACCGATTCCTCCACCTCCAACAACACGCCGTTCATGTTCGTTCTCAGTTCATCCGTTGAAGCAGAGAAGACCGTTCTCTCAATGAGATTCGTAACCACAGAAGCTTTGACCGGATAAAGAGGTAAATCTTCCACTTCGAACACCGTAGGGAAATCCTCCTCTTTCAGACCCATTAAGCGATAAAACACCCTTCCCGCCCTCAGTTTCATCTGACCGTTCTCTTCGACCTCACACCTGACTTCCCCTTCCGGCAGTTCCCTCACCATTTCGAAAAGCTTCCTTGCCGAAACGAGCAGGGCTCCTTCCCTCGCTATTTGAGCGTCGTAACGGGAAATGAGGCTTATCTCCCTGTCCGTTGCCACGATCTTTAATTTTTGACCTTCCGTTCTCATGAGAATGGAGTTCAAAACGGGCATGGTCGATTTTTTATCCGCTATACCGAGGGTCCTTTGCACCCCTACTCTCAAGACATCCTTGGCAATGGTGAATTCCATCTCTCTCCCTCCTTCCCTAATTGCGATTTAAGTTAAATAATTAGCAGTAAGAATAGTTCCTGTTAATCGTCGATTCATTTTTCGTAACCAATTTTTTCCTTAACCTTTTTTTCTATTTTGGCCTGTGGATAAACTATTTATGGCTTGTTCAGTGATGGTGACGGATGGCGTCCTCGATCTCTTCCACCAGCGTTCTTAATTTGATGTCCTCCTCTAACATTCTTTCCCATTTATTACAGGCATAAATCACCGTCGAGTGGTCTCGGTTCCCTATCCTCTCTCCAATGTCGGGAAATGAGAGGTGGGTTAGGCGCCGCGCCATAAACATGGCCAATTGCCGGGCAAAGGCGATGTTTTTGTTCTTCTTGGGCGATTTAATATCGGAGACCTTGACCCCCGTCTTCGTGGCCACCACTTTCAGCACCTCGTCGATGGAGATGTCATCCGTTGCCTTCTGATTTATCATGTGCTTTAAGACGTCTCTTGCCAGGTCTAAGTCGATGGCGCGCTGTTTTAAAGAGGCGTAGGCCACGATTCTGAGGAGAAAGCCCTCCATTTCCCTAATGTTGGATTCCGTCTTCTCAGCAATGTAATAGGCGACGTTGTCCGGTAAGAGAATGTTGTTTTCCTGGGCCTTTTTCGTGATAATCGCGATTTTCGTTTCGAGATCGGGGGGTTGAATATCCGCAATGAGACCCCATTCAAAACGAGAACGGAGACGACTTTCCAGATTTGGGATATCCTTCGGGAATTTGTCACTCGTCACCACTATTTGTTTTCCCGCATAATGGAGCGTGTTAAAGGTATGGAAGAATTCCTCTTGGGTTCTTTCCTTACCGGCGATGAATTGGATGTCGTCTATGAGTAAGCACTCCACGTTTCGGTACTTCTCCCTGAATTTGGCCATCGTTTCACAGCGGATAGAGTGGACCAGTTCGTTCATAAAGGCTTCGGCGGATACGTAGACGATGTTCATATCACTATAGAGCTCAAAGGTGCGAAGGCCAATGGCATTTAGGAGGTGGGTCTTCCCGAGACCCACACCTCCGTAGATGAAAAGGGGATTATAGTTTTTGGCTGGTTGTTCGGCGACGGAAATCGCCGCGGCATGTGCCAGCTGATTGGAAGGGCCCACCACAAAGCGCTCGAAACTGTACCTTTCGTTTAATTGGGGATGTATTCTCCGGCGGGTTTCCCTCTTGTTTAAGAGGTTGTTGGAACGAGAATCGGCCATCATCTCGCCATCTGACTTCGCATGATCTTCGTAAATTTCGAAGGATAGGCTATAATCCCGGCCGGAAGACACCTTAAGGCTATTCCTGAGGAGAGATAAATAGTTTTCCTCGATCCATTCCTTGAAAAACCGATTGGGGACGGAGAGTTTTATCTCCTCCTCCTTAATGTCGGCCAGGCGAATAGGTTTAATCCAGATGTCGAAATTCTGCTGGCTTAAGTTTTCTTTGATGAGTTTGAGAGCTTCTTTCCAGATGCGATCCAATTTCCATCACCTTTTATCAACAGGGTTATTAACAAGTGTTGGTAAATTGCCTCTACTCGTAACGGTTTATGATCCGGTTCAGCAACCGGTTTAATTCCTCCGGAGAGGCAAATTTAATCTCGATCTGGCCGCCTCTTTTTCCTACCCTGATCTTAACTGGAGTTCCGAGAATCGAGGAGGCTTCCCGCTCGTATTCCGTAAGGAGGGGATCCTTCGTGACCCGGTTGGCCTTTTTTTGCTGCATAAAGCGTCTGACCAGAGCTTCCGTTTCTCGGACGGAAAGGTCCCGAGAAATAACTTCCTTGAAGGCCTGGAGGATGTTTTCCGTCGCTTCCAGCGCCAGCAAGGCGCGGGCATGACCGGGGGAAATTCTTTTTTCTATCAGTGCCTTCTTCACACCCTCTGGCAGGCGAAGGAGTCGTAAGGCGTTGGCCACCGTAGACCGATCTTTGCCTATCCGGGAGGCTATCTCTTCCTGATGGAAGCCGAACCTTTCTATCAGGGTTTGATAGGCCTGCGCCTCCTCGATGGGATTGAGGTCGGTGCGCTGAAGGTTTTCTATGAGGGATATTTCCGCCACTTCGGCATCGGTCGCTGAACGGACGACAATCGGCACCTCTTTCAAACCCGCCTTTTGCGCGGCCCGCCACCTCCTTTCACCGGCAATTATCTCGTAAGCCCCATCTATTTTACGAACAATGATGGGCTGGACAATGCCCTTATCTTTGATGGATTGAATAAGCTCCCTTTGCTCTTCTTCAGGGAAGTCTCGGCGCGGCTGAAAGCGGTTGGGCACCAGTTCCTCGATGCCACAGGTTCTATAGGTACTGCGCCCTTCGAGGGAGACCTCCAATTCGGGAAATAAGGCGCTCAATCCTTTCCCCAGGGGGGCCTTTTGTTTCATGAGAACCTCCCATTTTTTAGTATTTCCTGGGCGAGCTCTAAATAGGCGATAGCACCCCTGGATCTGGCATCGTATAGGAGAATGGGAAGCCCATGGCTGGGACTTTCAGAGAGGCGTACGTTTCTCGGGATGACCGTGTTAAACACCTTCTCTCCAAAGTGTTTCCTCACGTCTTTTTCCACCTGATGGGAGAGGAGGTTGCGGCGGTCAAACATGGTAAGGAGAATGCCACCCAGCTCCAGCTTCGGATTGTAGACATTCCTGACGAGTTTCAAGGTGTTTAAGAGGTGTCCCAAACCTTCCATGGCAAAATATTCACATTGGAGCGGTACAATTACCATATCGGAGGCCACGAGGGCATTGATGGTGATGAGTCCCAGCGACGGGGGACAGTCGATGATGATGTAATCGTAATCCGCCTTTATTTCTTGCAAGGTTTCTTCTAATCTCCGCTCCCTAACTTCCATTTGAATTAACTCAATTTCCGCCCCGATCAGGTTTTGATCCGCCGGGATAAGGGAAAGGAAGGGCAAAATGGTCTCCATGCACACTTCCCTTGCCCTTTTTAAACCGATCAGGGCGTGATAGAGGTTGGCTTCCCTTATATCGCTAAAGCTGATGCCCAACCCCGTCGTGGCATTGCCTTGCGAGTCGCTATCCACGAGCAAGGTTTTTTTTTCCGCAATGGCAAGGGCCGAGGCCAGATTGATGGCCGAAGTCGTCTTGCCAACCCCGCCTTTTTGATTGGCGACACTAATGATTTTACCCATCTCAGTTCCGGGAAAGCAGGCCTTTAGTATGTGCCTCCCTAACACAAAAGGGGGTTTTTGGGAAGCATTTTTTTGCGGTCCAGATGATTTTAACTACCTTATATCACTTGCTTTTTAAAAATCAAAACCCTTCTTCGTCGAGAGGCATCGGGGAGGATTACCTCGACATCCTTTTCTAAGAAAAATTCTTTGATTTCAAGAAGTTTCATTGCTTCTGACCACTCTTCTCCGGGGATCTGTCCTTTGAGGGCGATTAACATCCCCCCAGGGGCGAGAAAACGGCCCGCCAGGTCCAGGTACTTGGGCAATTTCCAGGTGGCCCGCGAAACAACAACATCGTACTTTTTCTTGTCGTTTTCAATAGTTACATTTTCTGCCCGGTCGTTGATAACGGTCACCCTCGACAGGAAAAGCTGTCTTCTTACCTCCCGGAGAAAGGAAGTGCGGCGACGGGAGGCATCTAACAGCGTCAGGTCGATCTCGGGGCGCATGATTTTAAGGGGGATGCCGGGCAGACCGGCCCCGGTGCCCAAATCTATCAGAGAAAAATCATGGGTCGGTAAGAACGGCAAGGGGCTAAGGGCATCCAAAAGGTGGAGGAGGAAGAAATCCCTTTCGTTTTTGACGGAGACCAAGTTGATCCGTCGGTTCCATTTTTCGAGAAGCTGCCAGAATTGTCTGAGCGTGGTAAATTGCCCTTCATCTAAGCCGATACCCCAATTCTTAACCTCGCGAAAGAACAAGGCCTCGAAATCCACGTTCCCCTTGTCACTTCTCACCGAGTAGCATTTCCTTCACTCGCGCGAGTTCTTCCGGCGAGTCCACTTCTACAGAATCGTAGGCAGAAACAATACATTTAATGCGATACCCGTATTCTAGGACCCGGAGCTGCTCAAGGGATTCGAGCATCTCCAGAGTGCCATCCGGCAGGGTGGAGAAGGTGTGAAGAAACTGGACGCGATAGGCGTAGATGCCGTGATGTTTGTAATACCGGGCCTTTTTCCCCTTTTCCCTGACGAAAGGGATAGTGCTCCGGGAGAAATAGAGGGCGAAGCCCTCACGGTCACAAACCGTCTTCACGGCGTGGGGATGGGTCACTTCTTCCTCTCTTGCGATGGGATAAATAAGGGTGGTCATGTAAAGTCGGGAATCACGCAGGAGGGGGGAAACCACCTCTGTAATTTGCTCCGGGTTGAAGAGGGGTTGGTCACCCTGGACATTTACCACGATATCTTCATCCGCAAGCCCCAATATTTTTGCGGCTTCGGCTACTCGATCACTTCCTGATCGGTGGTAAGAGGCGGTCATGACCGCCTTGCCCCCGAAAGCAATCACTCGATCATGGATTCGCTTGTCGTCGGTGGCCACGGCGACCATCTCCACCCGGGGGGAAAGCCGCACCCTTTCATAAACATGCTGAATCATCGGCTTGCCTAATAGATCGGCGAGGGGTTTGCCCGGAAACCGGCTTGAATCGTAACGTGCGGGGATGATGCATGCAATCATTAAGTCTCTTCTCCACGGCAACTCTATTATGGGGAGCCTTACCTGTCAAGATGGTTGTATACCTCCCGGCCTTTATGTTAAATCGGATACATAAGGAGGCTTTCATGAAGCATGTCATTCTGGGCACGGCGGGGCACGTAGACCATGGCAAGACGGCCCTCGTAAAGGCCTTAACGGGCATCGACACGGATCGGCTCAAGGAGGAAAAGGAAAGGGGCATCACCATTGATCTCGGCTTTGCCTTCCTTCATCTTCCCAGCGGAAAGACCATTGGTATCGTAGATGTCCCTGGGCACGAGCGATTCGTAAAAAACATGGTCGCCGGGGCCACAGGTATTGACTGCGTGGTCCTCGTGATTGCCGCCGATGAAGGTGTCATGCCTCAGACGAGGGAACATTTGGCCATCTGTTCGCTTCTGGGGGTAAAGAAGGGCCTTGTCGCCTTAACCAAGGTAGACCTGGTGGAAAAGGAATGGCTTGCTCTCGTGACCGACGAGGTGAGGGAATTTACGAGGGGCACCTTTTTAGAAGGGGCCCCCATTGTCCCGGTATCTTCTGTGACGGGGGAGGGTATCGAGGCCTTCCTCGTGGCCTTGGACGACTGTATAAGCAAGGTGGAGGCAGAAAGTGATTCAGGTGTCTTCCGGCTTCCTGTTGATCGCGTATTTACGGTCAAAGGCTTCGGTACCGTGCTTACGGGAACCATAGCGAGCGGCCACATCACGGTCGGGGAAGAGGTGGTCATCCTGCCATCGGGCAGGAGGGGGAAGGTAAGGGGGATCCAGAACCATGGGATCCCCGTTGAGCGGGCTTACCGGGGGCAACGGGCGGCGGTAAACATCTCGGGATGGGATAAAAGCGAGGCCCAAAGGGGGGATGTGCTCTGCCGACCGGGCACTTTAACGCCTACCCACCGCCTCGATACGCTCCTGGAGTTTCTCCCTTCCAATGAGAGAGATTTGAAGACGAGGCAACTCGTTCGCCTCCACGTGGGTACTTGTGAGGTCATGGCCCGGGTAGTGATAATCGGGCGCGAGAGCGTAAGACCGGGCGAGGCGGCCTATGCCCAATTGTTCTTGGAGCGACCGACGGCGGTGATGGCGCAAGATCGCTTCGTCATCCGGAGTTATTCTCCCATTACCACCATCGGCGGGGGCCTGGTGCTTGATCCCCTGCCCAAGAAGTACAGAAAGGGCTTCAAGGGATACGAAGAGGAATTGGCCATCCTCCGACAAGGCGAGGAAGAGGAGAGGGTGAAAGTGATCGTAGATCGTGGTGGCTGGGCGGGTGTTTCCCTCTCAGAGCTTGTCATGCGTACGGGGATAGGTATCTCTCGATTAAAGACGGTGATCGAGGCCCTGTGGTCTCGCCAAGATGCCGTCGTCATAGAGGACGACGAGAAAAGGTCGGTTTCCGGGCGGATCTATCAGCTGTTGCAGGGAAATATACGTGAGGAAATAGCCTCTTACCACGAAAAAAACCCTTTGAAGGAAGGAGTACCGAAAGAGGAATTGCGTCAGCTCTTGGGAGGATTCATCTCCCCCCGGCTCTTTAACCGCGCCTTGGCCGCACTGGAAAAGAGTGGGGTGGTTACGGTGGAGAGGGAGCTCGTGCGCTTGTCCCAGCATCGCGTATCCCTCGATAATCTCAAAGAATTGCGCCAACGTTTAGAAGATAGGTACCTGCGGGCCGGCCTCATGCCGCCCACCAGGCGAGAGGTGTTGGAGGGAAACGATGCCCCGCCAGAGACGGAGGTTGTTTTGGAGCTTCTCACAAAGGAGGGGGTGCTCGTGAAGGTAAGTGAAGAACTATATTTTCATAAAGAAGCCATCCAGCGTTTGTGGGAGGACTATCGCACACTGCTCCTGCGGGAGGGGAAGGCTACCCCCCTGTCCTTCAAAGAAATGACGGGGCTGACGCGAAAATTCATCATCCCCCTGATGGAATATTTCGACGCCCAGAAACTCACCATCCGCACGGGGGACTACAGGATCTTGAGGGGGAAAGGGTGAAGATGGAAAATCCCCCCTTTAACCGGATCAAGGTGCACAACTATCGCCATGGGAACTGGGCTTCGCAAGAGGAATGGGTAGTGCCGGAGCATTTTCTCGAGATATTTCTCAATGACCAATCCCTCGTCCAAATCGCCTGTTTGGGCAGACATCTCGATGAACTGGCCGTGGGCTTTCTCTATACGGAGGGATACGTAGAGCAATTCGCCGATATCAAGGACATGATGGTAGATACGTCTCAATGGTGGGTAAAGGTCTACACGCATCGTCCCGTACCCACTTTACCGTCCAAAACGGTTCTGGCTTCGAGTGGGGCCCGCTTCAACTCCGAAGAGATACCTCCCCACCCTAACTTTACCCCTTCCGTTGGTCTCTCCCCGGAACGCGTCTTTAACCTCGTGGAAGAAATGGTTCTCAGGGCCCGGGTGCATGAGGTTACAGGAGGCACCCATAGTGCGGCCCTCGCCAATGAGAGCGGGATTTTATGCCTGCGGGAAGACATCGGTCGCCACAACTGCCTGGATATGCTGGCGGGGTATGGTTTAATGAACGGTCTCGATGTTTCTGATAAATGGGTGTTGCGAACAGGGAGGGTATCCACGGAAATCATAAAGAAGGTGGCAAGAATGGGGGTAAGGATGGTGATTTCCCTTTCCGTTCCTACCATGTCGGCGATAGAACTGGCCCGGCAATGGGGTATCACGCTCATCGGCCGGGTGCGAAACGGGGAGATGATTATCTATTAGGGCGAGGTATCACAAGGAGGCAGGATGAAAAAAACCGTGTTTCTCAAGGACATTAAGGCGGGAGATAAGGTGGATGACTTCTTTCTTGTCGCCGAGAAGAATTCCGCCTTTTCTCAAAAGGGCACGCCTTATTTGAACATTCGGCTCAAGGACAAGACGGGGGAGATGGAGGCCAAGGTGTGGGACAACGTGGAAAGATTGGACCAGATGTGTAAGAAGGGGGACTACGTCTATGTAAGATCCCGGGCGGTAACTTACAGAAATGCCGTGCAGCTTTCCCTCCTCGACATCAGACCCGCTTCCCCGGCCGAGATCGATCCCCTGGACTATTTCCCTACCATCGAGGGGGATGTTGATGTGCTCTACGCCGAGCTTTACGCTTATATCGACCGGGTTAAGGATCCCTACCTCAATCGCCTCTTGCATGCCTTTTTTGATGAGGCGGATTTCCGAGAGATGTTCAAGCGGGCCCCCGCGGCGAAGGGGTTTCATCACAACAGTTTGGGCGGTCTCCTCGAACATACCCTCTCCGTCACAAAACTGCTCGATTTTATTTTAGGGCATTATCCAGCCTTGAAAAGGGACCTGGTACTTGCGGGGGGGATCCTCCATGACATCGGCAAGATACGCGAGTTTTCCTATGAAGGCTTGGTGGATTATACTGATGAGGGGCGCTTGATCGGCCACATCGTCATGGGGGTCGAGATGATAGACGAAAAAATAAAAGAGATGGATGGCTTCCCTCAACAAATGGCGTTAGAATTACGTCATATCATCTTAAGCCATCACGGGGCGCTGGAATTCGGTTCCCCGAAGCGCCCCAAGACCATGGAAGCCCTGGTCGTTCATCAGGTCGACGATTTGGATGCCAAGATCAATGCGTTTCAGGAGTTCATTAAAGGTACCCCCGACCCGGCTTCGTCCTGGACGCCTTTTCACCGCCTACTTGACCGGTATATTTACCGAGGGCAAAACGAAGAGGAGATGGACTAAGCGACCATTTCCGCGATGATATCCCGGATGGGCTTTATCTCTCGGATGAGGGCACTTACCTGCCCCGCTCCGGCGAGGGCATGTTCGTAATCGCCCCGTTCCCAGGCTTGGAGGCCTGCCCGATAATTGATGGCCTCTTCTAAGTCCACATCTTGCCTTGCCAAGAGGGACTTAAGCCAGGGCGTAATGATTACCCGGGTCAAAAGGCCCTTTTGCACGGGGATGAGGGTGGTCCCCCCGTCGGTACTTTCTACAATCATCTGCTTCCATTTCTCGGGGATCGTGCTTTCCGTGGAGGCGAGAAAACGGGTGCCAATCTGCACACCCTGGGCTCCTAAGGCGAAGGCCGCCCGGTAGCCTCGGGCATCGGCGATGCCACCAGCGGCCACGATGGGCAGGGAGACGTGATCCGCCACCAGAGGGACGAGGACCATCGTCGAAGATTCGGGATTGCGGGAGCGCAGGCCTCCCGCCTCGGATCCCACGACCACCAAACCGTCCGCCCCAGCCTCGGCCGCCTTCAGGGCGTGGGGGAGGGAAAGGACCACATGCAGGCCTTGAAGCCCTAATTCATGAAGAAAGGGGTAAATTTTATCCGGCCGGCCGACGGAGGTGGTGACGGTCTTAATCCCTTCTTCGGCAAGCAGGGTAAGGATTTCTTTTACCTTGGGATTAAGCAAAACGACGTTGGCCCCGAACGGCTTGTCCGTGAGGGCCCGTACCTCTCGAATCAACCTCCTTATTTCTTCTATGTCGTCAATGAACCCCAGGGCGAGCATCCCGTAAGCCCCGGCTTCACTTACCTCGGCCACCATGCGTGGAGAATTCATATTCCCGATGGGCCCCTGGATGATGGGATATCGGCAACCTAACATGGTAAGTAATGTGCTCATGGCTTCCCCTTCCCCTTTCTGAGCGTCTGCCTGAATATACCTGAGGGCCGTCATTCCGTCAATTGGACCCGGGAAAAATCATCTTGATTATGAAGGCCAAAAGCAATATGAAGCCCGCCTATGATACCGGAAGCTTTCTTGCAACCTAACAGTATCGTTCTCTTCGGTAGCGTCGCGGAGGGCAGGCATTTCGGGGCGGGGGTCATTGTTCGGGACCTCCTGGCTTGGCATTACCCGGGGCGCATTTATCCGATTCATCCTTCCGCCAAGTCCGTCTATGGCCTTAAGGTATGGGATAACCTATGGGATGTCCCGGAAGTGCCGGATTTAGCCGTCGTTATCACCTCTTACCGACAGGTGCCGTCCATTGTGCACGAATTGGGGAAAAAGGGCGTGCAATCCGTGATCGTCGTATCGGATGGATTTGGCGAGGCCGGCCCCCCGGGGAAAGAAAGGGAGCGGGAGCTTTTGTCCCTGGCCCGTTCCTACGGGATGAGGATCGTGGGTCCCAACACGGTTGGGGTGTTCAACGTGCAAGATCGGGTCACGACGGTTCCCTATGATCGGGGATATCCTATCAAGAAGGCGGGAGGACTTTCCGTCATTACCCAAACGGGTATGTACGGGCCGCAGGCGATGGCCTGGCAAGAGTTCGCCCCCGGGGTCAACAAAATCATAGATTTGGGTAATATGTGCGATGTGGATGAAACCGATTGCCTCGAGTATTTAGGGGAAGATGAGCAAACGAAGGTGATTTCCCTCTACCTGGAACATACAAGGAGACCCGACGATCTCCTCCGCACGGCCCGGCAGGTTGCCAAGAAAAAACCTATTCTTTGTTTGAAACCGGGAAAAGCACCTGGTGCCGCCCGGGCCATGGCCTCCCATACGGGGTCTCTGGCGGGAAACGATGTTTTGTACCGGGCCCTCATGACCCAGGCCGGCCTTTTAATGGTCGAGGAATACGAGGATCTGAGGGATTACGCCACCTTGTTTCTCTTGTACGGCTTGCCCCGTGCCAACAGGTTGGGAATCCTGACCTTCTCCGGGGCGGTGGGCATTCAGGCCATAGATCTTGCCCAGGAAGGGGGGCTGGAGATAGCGGAGCTTAGCCCCACCAGTCGAGAAAGACTGGCAAAAATCCATGAAACACTGGCAGGTCATCCCGTGGACGTAGGACCCGCTTCGGCTGTAGTGGGGGCGGGGATCTTCGATCTTTTCCGAGGTGGTTTTGACGTGCTGAAAGACGATCCCGCCGTAGATTTGATTTACATAAACACGTACGTCTCTTCCGTCGTGCACCCCGCCTTTTACGAAGACACCTTGAGATACATCGCTTCTTTTCGAGAAAAGCCCGTCGCTATCTGGTCTTACGGGCCGATACCAGAACTCGTCCATGAATTCGGCCGCCTGGCGGGCAAGTGTGGGCTTGCGTTTTTCTCTACCACCCGGAAGGCCATCCGATCTTTGTCTTTGCTGGTCAAGTATGCCAAGTTAATTAATGTACGGTAAGCGTATGAAACTGAAGGTGTTTTACGGCTGGTGGATCGTGGCTGCCTGTTTTTTCATCAGTTTCATCGTGAGCGGGACGATTTTCTATGGTTTTACCGCTTTTTTCGAACCCCTCGTCAGGGAGTTTCGCTGGTCCTATACCCAGGTTTCCCTTGCCTCCAGTATCAGAGGGATGGAAATGGGCATCTTGGCGCCCTTGGTGGGGTATCTCGCCGACCGTTTAGGGGCCAGACGTATCCTTTTGGCCGGCATGACGGTGTTGGGTTTGGGGCTGGTGCTCCTCAGCCAAATTCATTCTCTGACCACTTTCTACTGTGCCATGGTTCTCATCGCCTTTGGGGCGGGAGGGTGCGCGAGTGTCCTGACCATGACCATTGTGGCCCGTTGGTTTAAAAGGCATCTGGGTAAGGCCCTGGCGGTGATGAGCTCCGGTTTCGGTGCGAGCGGTCTCATCCTTCCCTTCATTGTTTTTCTCGTCGACCATTACGGCTGGCGGGGCGCTTTGATCGTTTTGGGGTCGGTCATGTGGTTGGTAGGGATTCCACTCGTGCTTTCCTTGCGGGAGACGCCGGAGGCATGTGGTTACGGGCCGGATGGAGAAAAACCCCTTTCAGGGGTCACGGCTATAAAAGGTCGCCTACCGGAGAAGCCCCGTATTCCTTACCGGCACTATCTCAAGTACCCCCCCTTTCTTCTGATCAATCTGGCCGAGACCTTTCGCTTTCTCGTGCTGACTTCGGTCGTGGTGCACATTATGCCCTACCTATCCCAGATGGGGATGGGAAGAAGCCGGGCGGGTTTGATGGCCGCCTCCATGCCCCTTACTTCCATAGTGGGGCGCTTCCTCTTTGGTTGGCTGGGGGATCGGTACGATACGGCCCGGGTCACCGCTGGTGCCTTTTTTATTATGGCCGTGGGCATTGCCACCTTTTCCTTCGTTCGGAATCCTCTTTTCGCCGCTTTTTTTCTCCTTTGCTTTCCCTTAGGGTTTGGCGGCCTTACCGTCCTCCGGGGGACGATCGTGGCTAAATACTACGACAAAAGGGATTTTGGTTCCCTCATGGGCATCTTGATGGGATTTTCCGCCGTAGGAGGGATCATCGGGCCTACCTTCACCGGCTGGATTTTTGACCGGACGAGGGATTACACTTACGTATGGCTGGGCTTCTGCGGGCTGCTTCTTTTGGCGATCTTGCTCGTGTCAAAGGGGATTTATGCCTCCCGACTTAAGCCGGCCACCTAACGACTGATGATGATAAGCAGGGATAAGAGGAGCAATGAGAGGAGAAAAAAGGTCAGGGCAAGTTTTCGGCGGCGGATAAAATCGAGCAAGCTCCTTTGATCGAAGGCCTTTTCCTTCGCCCGGGTGATTAAAAAAAGGGTGAGGGTATAGAGGCAAAACACGATGAGGGCAAGAAAAATGACGGCAAGGGGGTAGGGAACAGCGCCTTGGCGCGAAGCGAGATAACATAGCACCCCCAGAGCCAGGAGGGAGAGGTAGATGGCATAGCAGGACCCACGTTTCATGGGTAGATGCATATATGAAGATGGGTAAAATGGCAATAGAAGCTGATAGAAGGTGGGGAGATTGGCATTGGCAATGGAGAAACAGGATCACGACTCCAGAGGCGCTCGCCACTTTAGCGGCGGTGCCTAAAGCCACCCTAAAAAAGTGGCAGGCCGTAGCCCGCCATTATCCCCTCTCTGTTACGCCGTACTTCCTATCCCTCGCTTCCCTCAAAGATCCTTTGGACCCCATTATCCGACAGTTTGTGCCCGACATCAGGGAGCTTCATGTTGCGACCGGGAAGCCCGATCCCCTCGATGAGGAGGGTCACATGCCCGTCCTGGGTCTCATCCAGCGATATCCGGATCGTTGCCTCATCCTCGCGACCACGCTATGTGCCGTTTACTGCCGTCACTGTAATAGGAAGCGTCGCTGGGCAAAACCGGAGGCGGTAAACGTGGCTCCATACTTTTCATCCATCGTCGGTTATATTAAGGAAACTCCCAAGATTCGGGAGGTCATCCTTTCCGGGGGCGATCCTCTGGTGCTCCCCGATGAGGTATTGGCAGACATGCTAAGGCAACTGCGCGCCATCAAACATGTGGAGGTCATCAGGATCGGGACCCGGATGCCGGTCGTCATGCCCATGAGAATCACGGAGAAATTGGTCCGCCTGTTGAGGGGCTTTAGGCCTCTGTGGGTGAACACCCAGTTCAATCATCCCCGGGAGATTACTCCTTGGTCCGCCCTCGCTTGTGATCGCCTCGTTTCGGCGGGGATCCCTGTTTCCAATCAGTCCGTGTTGCTAAAAGGTATCAACGATGATTTCTCGACGATGCAGGCGCTTTTGACGGGGCTGGAGAGGATTTCGGTTCGTCCTTACTATTTGTTTCAGTGCGATCCCGTGAGCGGCACGGAGCACTTTCACGTGGCAGTCACCCGGGGGAAGGAAATCATGAAACGCATCTGGGCTTCTACTTCCGGCCTTTGCCTGCCCCGGTACGTGGTCGACCGGCCGGATACGCCGGGGAAGTGGCCCTTGGATGGATAATCGTTTGACAATGAGAGGAGAAATGAGATATTTACCCGAAAAAATGGGTCATGGAGTGCAGTAATTTATGTACGAGGCGAGTGATTTAAGAAAGGGGTTGCGTATCAAGCTCGACGGGGAGCCCCATATCATAACGGATTTTAACTTCGTCAAGCCGGGCAAGGGGCAGGCCTTTTACCGATGCAAGTTGAAGAACTTGATCACAGGTGCCCAATTCGACCGAACTTTTCGCTCGGTGGATGTGTTCGAGCCGGCGGATCTGCAGCAAAAAAAGATGCAGTTTCTCTACGAAGAGGAAGGGAAGTACTGCTTCATGGACACGGAGACCTTCGAACAGGTCTATCTTACGGCCGAACAAGTGGGCGAGGCGAAAAATTTTCTGATCGAAAATCTGGAGGTGGGCGTACTGTTCTTCGGGGATAAGCCCCTGGATATCACCCTGCCCAATGCGGTGGATCTCGTGGTCACCCACGCCGAACCGTGGGTTAAGGGAGATACGGTGGCCGGCAATACAAAACCGGTCACGGTAGAGACGGGCTACGTCCTCCAGGTCCCTCCCTTTATTGAGCAGGGGGATAAGATTCGGGTCGACACGAGAACCGGCGAATACCTGACCCGTGTCAAAGAGTAACCTGCTCAACAGAAAAAGGGATATTCTCGTCGCCCGGAACCAAATTATTCAATCTCTACGCGAGTTTTTTCGGCAGGCAGGCTACATCGAGGTCGAGACGCCCCATCGCATTCCGGCCCTGGCCCCCGAATTCCACCTTGACGCCGAACCGGCTGATAATTGGTTCCTTCATCCGTCGCCGGAAATCTGTATGAAGAGGTTGGTCGCGGCCGGATGGCACCAAATCTATCAGATTTGCAAATGCTTCCGGCGCGGGGAAAGAGGTAGCCTGCACCTGCCGGAGTTTACCCTCTTGGAATGGTATCGAGCCGGGGCCGACTACTTTGATCTGATGAAAGAGTGTGAGCATTTGATCCGGTTTGTGGCGCGCCAAATGGGTTGCCCGGATACCCTCTCTTATGCCGGGAAGGCCATAGACCTAAGCCCTCCCTGGGAGCGGATAACCTTAAGGGAGGCTTTTGATCGGTACGCCACCCTTCCCCTCGAAGCCGCCCTGGAGGAGGACGTATTCGAAGAGGTGTTGGTGGATCGGGTGGAACCACAATTAGGGATGGTCAAGCCTACGTTTCTCTATGATTACCCCTTGGCCCACGGGGCCCTGGCGAAGAGGAAGAAAGAAAACCCGTACGTGGTAGAGAGGTTCGAATTGTACATGGCGGGCATAGAATTGGCCAACGCCTTTTCGGAGCTTACGGATCCCGAGGAGCAGAGAAAACGCTTTACCGACGAAGAGGAAAGAAGGCGCCGGGCAGGGAAGGTGCCCTATCCCATGCCCGAAAAATTTCTTCAAAGCCTGGCTCACATGCCTGAGACGGCAGGCTGTGCGATGGGGATCGATCGCCTGGTCATGCTCTTTACGGACAGCCCTTTAATTGACCTCTGCGTCACCTTTACCCCCGAGGAGCTATAAGGTCGAGGGGGAGGTTGACACCCCCATATTTTTCCATTACAACCAACAAAAAATTTCGAGGGAGAAACGATGAGCGGGTCTTTTCACGCAAGTGCCTTGTCCATGATTTTTGATGCCGGTCCGGTAGTGCAGGTGGTCTTACTGATTCTGCTGTTTTTCTCCGTGGTTTCCTGGGCCATCATTTTCATGAAGCTTTTTTCCTTCCGGCGGGTAGCCAAAGAAAACGACGCTTTCTTCGAGGGTTATCTGCGGGCAAAGAAGTTTACCGACGTAAGTGCCGAGGCGAAGAAGTATGACAATTCCACCGCGGCCGAGGTGTTTCGTAACGCTTATGAGGAACTTTCCCGCCTAAGTGGTCGATCGCCGGGAGAAGCGGTGGGTGATATTAGGGCGATAGATGCGATCGAACGGGCTGTCGGTCGCACCATCAGCACAGAAGCGGGGAAATTAGGCAGTTTCCTTCCCTTTCTGGCGACGACGGGCAATGCCTGCCCCTTTATCGGTCTCTTCGGTACCGTCTGGGGGATTATGGACACCTTTCGCGGCATAGGGTTGCGGGGATCGGCCAATCTCGCCGTGGTTGCCCCGGGTATCTCCGAGGCCCTGATCGCCACGGCCATGGGGCTTGCTGCCGCCATCCCGGCGGTGATATTTTTTAATTACTTTACCAACCGTACCAAGGCCTTTACCCTCGAGATGGAAGCTTTCGCCTCCGAGCTGATTAACATCATCGAAAGGAATTATCTGAGATGATACGCCGGCCGTTTTCCGGGCGAGAAAGCGATAAATTACTCGCCGAAATCAACGTGACTCCCCTCGTGGACGTGATGCTCGTTTTGCTCATCATCTTCATGGTGGCGGCGCCCATGCTGCAGATGGGTATCGATGTGAACCTGCCGCGTGTGCAGGCCAAAAGTATCGATGTCGGCGAAGAAAAACTCGTGGTAACCGTCGATGGCAATCGTGACATTTATCTCAACAAAGTGAAAGTACCTTTGACCGGTCTTGCCCCCAAGCTGAGCGCCATCTTCCAAAACCGCCTCGAAAGGGAGGTGTTTTTACGGGCCGATAAAAACGTGCCCTATGGATTTGTGGTGGAGGTGATGGCAGAGATAAGAAAATCGGGGGTCGACCGGCTGGGCATGATCACGGAACCACCCCAGGAAAAGTAAATGAGCTTCCCTTCGGATGGAGGCGCCCCACGATTCGGCGTGATGATTTTGCTTTCCATGTTGCTCCATCTCGTAGTGATCGTGGGAGGGGGGTCTTGGAAGCTCGCGCCTTCTTATCGCCTGACGTTTGGGCCGGTTTATGAGGTAAAATTAGTAGATCGATTACCCACTCCGGATAAAAATCTCGGGGTGGAAACGGAGGGACTCTCGGGGCTAAGTGGTAAAAGCCCGTGGGCCGTGAAGAAAGAAGAGACCACCATTCCCATCCGGAGAATCGAAAGGGAGACTACCGTAAGTCCGGAGGTGAAGAAGGCCCTGGAGGAGATAAAGAAGAAAACGGCCCAGAGCCCCACATCTCCGGCATCCAGTCCTTCCCGAGGCGGGGGTGATGAGAACGCTTTTCATGCCTATTTGCGCCTCATGTGGGAGCGGATCCGGGGTGGATGGGTGCTTCCCCCTGGGCTCTTTCCTCAAGACCGATGGGAGGCGGTGGTAAATTTGAGGGTGTTGAGAAGTGGGAAGCTTATGGACGTAAAATTGGAAAAAAGCTCGGGGAATGCCTATTTCGATCGGTCCGTCCTACGGGCGGTTCAAAAGGCCGATCCCTTGCCCCCCTTTCCTCCCGACCTCCATGAAGATGCCATTGAGGTGGGGATCAGATTTCATTCTCAAGAGGCGCCGAGATGAAAAAAGGCCTGCTTTGCTTCTTTTTGGCCGGAGGCCTCTGCTTACTCGTCTGGACTGCCGGGCAGGGGCGGATCTACATAGACATCGATTCCCCTCAGTTCAGGCCCACCCCTATGGCCATCGGGGAGTTAAAGAACCTCACCCCCAACGCCGCGGATGGTTTTGGCGTCGGGGTCGCCCATAATCTGTCAAGGCTCTTGGGTTTGACGGGATTCTTTTCCCTTATCTCCCCTCAGGCCTTTTTGGAAAAACCGGGAGAAAAGATAAATTTCTCGAATTGGTCTGCCATCGGGGCGGAGTACCTCGTCACCGGTTCGTATGTCAGAGATCAGGGGGGGTACGTGATGGAAATGCGCCTCTACGATGTTTTGAAAGGTGAAGTCATCGGGGCGGGAAGGTATACGGGCACTTTTACCGATCAGTTAGACGTGGCGAGGAAAATGGCCCGCGATATACTTAAGACCCTTTCCGGGGACGGAGGGGTATTTTTTACGCGCCTGGCCTTCGTGGTAAGAAAGGGTCGGGGAACGGAAATCGGGACAATCAGTTTCGATGGGACCGACTATCGGGAAGTAACGAGGATGAAGAGCCTTTCTTTGTCTCCCCGCTGGTCGCCGGATGGGCGTTATTTGGCCTTCATGTCCTACCAGGGGAAAAATCCGTGTCTATTTTTTTACGATACCCAGGAAGGGGCGACCAGGATTTTTTCGGCCTTACCCGGGCTCAATCTGCCGGGGGCCTGGTCTCCGGATGGGAAGACCATTTTGGCCACTTTGAGTGTGGATGGGAACCAGGAAATTTATGCCCTCGATGTTTTGACGGGTAAGCGGCAGAGGTTGACTTACGATCCGGATATTGATGTTTCACCCGTCTGGTCCCCGGATGGCAAATCCATTGCCTTTGTTTCCGACCGCTCCGGCTCTCCTCAAATTTTTGTGATGAACGCCGATGGCACGGGCGTGCGACGGCTTACCTTTAGTGGCAATTACAATACCTCCCCCGCCTGGTCGCCTAAAGGGGATCGTATCCTTTACGAGGGGAGAAAGGAGGGTCGGTTTCAAATCTTTTCCCTCGCCGTAAGTGGGGGAGACCCGGTGCAGATCACTAGCGGCTCGGAACATAGGAGTCCTTCTTGGTCGCCCGATGGGAGGTTTATCGCCTGCACCGTGCTCGAGGGGGGGAAGGAAAGGGTCGTGATTATGAATGCAGGGGGGATGAATGCCCGCTACCTGGCAGACGGGTCGCAGCCTTCTTGGTCTTATGTGTTGGAAAAATGATTTTTATCGTTGACGGCAAGGAGTGTATGTGCTTTAAAAGTGCGCTAAGATCTTTCAAAAGAAAGGAGGACGCTTAAATGAAAAGGGGAGTTCGTTATTTCGCTTTGTTCACGATGATTGCGTTTCTCGTCATAGGATTCGGATGCGCAACGACCACGGTGGAGAAACAAGAGGCCAAGGTACCTGAAAAGGCGGCCGTAGCCGAGACAAAGGCCCCGGCCGAGGCGGTTGCCACTGCCGAGAAGAAGGCCCCCGCTGAGACAGCGGCGGAGGAGAAGAAGGCCCCGGCCGAGGCGGTCGCCACTGCCGAGAAGAAGGCCCCGGCCGAAGTGAAAGAAATAGCACCTAAAGTCCAGGCTTTGGAAAGCATCCACTTTGACTTCGATAAGTACAACATCCGGCCACCGGATCGCGAAATCCTGAACCGTCATGCGGAGTGGCTGAAGAAGAACAAAGAGGTAAAAATCACCATTGAAGGGCACTGTGACGAGCGGGGAACCGTGGAGTACAACCTCGCCCTGGGAGAAAGGCGAGCCAACGAGGCAAAGAAGTACTTGGTGAGCTTGGGGGTCGAACCTGAGCGCATCAAGACGGTAAGCTACGGGAAAGAACGCCCCATTGATCCCCGGCATAACGAGGAGGCCTGGGCCAAGAACCGACGTGCCGAATTTGTCGTTGAATAGATAAGATGGGTAGCAGAGGCAAGTTTATTTGGCTGACTGTTTTTCTTCTCGCTACCATCACGGGTTGTGCCACGGAATCCGATTTGCAGAGGCTTCGCGCTGATATGGAGGGGCGTATAGCCGCCTCGGAAGATAAACAGGACAAGCTGATAAAACAGGAAATCACGGCCTTACACAAGGAGATTGGAGAGGTATCTGCCTTGATCGTCTCCCTGCGTAAGGCCGAGGCCGATACGAGGGCGGATGTCACGGAGATGCGGGATCAGATTCGCCGATTAAGGGGCAGCTTGGAGGTCATACAGAAAGAGCTTTCGGGTGTTCAGGGGCGGGTGGTAGATCCCAAGGAAGTACGGGAACTGAAAGAGAAAATTGAGCAGTTGAGCCTGAGGATCAATTTTGTGGAAAATTTCCTGGGCATCGGAAAAACGGAAGGGGGAACCAAGCCTACCCCCGGCGGGGCAATTAAGGGTAAAAGCGAAAAAGAGGCCCTTTACGCCTCGGCGTATGAGAATTTTCGGGCCGGCAAGTATGAACAGGCCCGACAAGAGTTCCAGAACTATTTGAAGGCCTATCCGCAGTCGGAATATGCCGCCAACGCCCAATTCTGGATTGCCGAGTGCTATTTCAACGAGAAGAACTACGAACAGGCCGTGTTAGAATACGAAAAAGTTATTACCGGTTACCCAGGTAGCAACAAATTGCCCTATGCCCTTTTGAAACAGGGGCTTTCTTTTCTTCAATTGGGGGATAAGACCTCGGCCCGGGCCATATTCCAGACGATTATTAAGGATTACCCCAATACCAATCAAGCCAGCATCGCCCGGGCGAAACTGCTCGAGATGAAGTAAACCCCGGGGGGAGGGCCAACTCCAGTGGGCTTTCCTCCCCCGTCAGGCGTTCCATCTCCGAAAACTCAAAGGAAAGGGAAAGCTCGGAAGAAGAGATTTTCACCTGTCGAGGGAGGGATAAGTCGCCCATTTGCATCCTCTCGCCATAGACCGCCACTATCTCCTCCCCTTCTTTACCCGTGATATCGATGCGCTGGATTGCTTTCTCGTCTTTTTTCGTCCACACGATGGTCTTCCCCTTTCCGTCTAAGGATACTATCTCGTAGCGCATAAAATCCCCTTCTTGCTTAGATTTTACCAAGCAATCTCTGGATCTCAAGGGAGGGAGGGCGCCGACAATTAAAGGGGTTACGTCCCGCACTTCCAAGGGCAGGTGAACGAGAGGAGATAAGTCTTTTATATCTTTGTAAAATTCATGGCGGAAGGGAAAGAAGATCCGCGCCTTCCCGTCCACGGCGGAAAGGATTACCTCCGGCGTGCCCATCGGGGAGATAATTTCCATCCTCAAGCGCTCGGGCCCTTGGAAGATAACGGCTGCCTGCAGCCGGCGCCGGGTCGCAGGCGTTTCAATGGTTATCTCGGCGAAAGCACTGATCTTATCTTGCGGCCCTTTTTGGTTAAGAAATGTTTCCCAGGCGGGAGGCGGTGGCAGGCAGACGGGTGCTATCTCCTTGAAAGCACATCCAAAAAAGAGGAAAGTTGCCAAAAGGAGCAAAGGGAAGAAGAAAAGGTCATTTTTGGAGGGCATCGAGCTTTTTCTTGATCTCTACGTTTGACGGGTCAAGGCTGAGAGCTTTTTCGTAGTAGGCCTTGGCCTCCGACGTACGGTTCAGGGCCTTTAAGATATCTCCCAGGTGTTCGTTGATGGTCGGGTCGTTGGGCAAAAGTTGGAGGGCCTTTTTCAGGTACTCATAGGCCTCCGCGTACTTTCCCCGGCGGTAGTAAAGCCATCCCACACTGTCGAGGATGTAGCCGCTATCCGGTTTCAATGTCAGGGCCCGCCGCAGCATCTGTTCCGCTTCATCTAATTTGATTCCTCGGTCGGCATAGCTGTAACCGATGAAGTTCAACGCGTCGGCGTGGTTGGGATTTTTCTCTAAGATCTTTTCCATCTGAGCGATCGCTTCGTCATGGCGTTTTTGCTTTTCGAAGATGGCGCCAAGGGCGTAAAGCAGGTCTTCCCTTCCCGGAAAGGCTTGAAGCCCCTTATGCAAGGTTTCTTCTGCCCCTGCCCAGTCCTTTTCCCCTTCCTGCAGGGATGACAGGTAGAGGTAGAGCCCCGCTTCTTTCTTGTTCTTGATGGCCTCCCTTAAGACCGCCAGTGCCTCCGTGACCTTGGCCTCCCTCTTCAAGATGGAGGCAATGCGAATACGGGCGCTGCTGTATAAATCGGAACTGACGGGGATTTCCTTGAGCAGTTGAACAGCGGAGGGGAAGTCCCTTTTTTCCTCATAGGCGGAGGCTTCCAGGTACAGAAAGCGGTAGTCTTCGGGATAGGCCTTTCTGAGAAAGGAAAAGGCTTCGATGGCCTTATCCGGCGCCCCGCTTTCGAGATAGAGCAAACCCAAGGTGAGTCTGACCTCCCTGTTGTAAGGCGAAGCTCGCAACACGCGAAGGAATTCTTTCTCCGCTTCCGCGTATCTCTTTTCTTTTAACAGGAGCTCCCCCAACTTCATGCGAACTTTGGTTTTCCTAGGGTATTTCGCCAGAAAATCGTTCAAGGTTTCGATGGCCAAGCTTTGCTTGTTCTGTTGCTCGTAGATCAATATGAGCTCCAGGAGGGCTGCGTCCTGATCGGGCTGAATTTCCAGGAACTTTTTGAACGTTTGGGCCGCCTCATCTAAGCGACCCATTTGGATGAGGGTTCGGCCCCGCCAGTAGTTGCCCAAGAAATTGTCCGGTTCCTTTGCGAGAACGCCGTCGAAGGCTTTGAGGGCCTGGTTAAAATCGGCGATTTCCGCTGCGGCCATACCAAGATACAAATAAGCGGTCATATTGCCCGGGTCCTTGGAGATTACCTTTTGATACCGTTCGATGGCTTTCCGATACTGCTTCGTGTTTAAGTAAAGGCCCCCCATAAACATGTTCAAATTTACGTTCTCGGGGGTGCGACGTAAGGCCTCTTCTCCCAGGGCGAGCGCCGTGTTTAGGTCCCCCTGCTCCGCATAAACGGCCAAAAGTTCTGTGACAATCTCCGCGGAGTCGGGATCGGCTTTTAAAGCGGCTTTTAACTCCTCGATGGCCCGGGTGCCATCCCCGGAAAAGGCGTGCAAAAGCCCGATGGAGTAGTGATAGAGGGCAGAAGAAGGGGGCCAGACGATCTCTGCTGGGGGAGGGCTTTTTTTCTGAAGGAGGTAGTCCCGCCCCGTAAGAGAGCAACCCGTCATCCCCAGGAAAAAGGCAAGAAAAGCGGCGAAGATGATCTTTTTAAGGTTCATTTGCTGCTACTTTTTGCTTTTCTTTCCATGATTTCCCAGCTTTTCAGGATGTCGTAAGCGCTCTTTAACTGATTGTCTTTCGTCATGTCGCCAAAGGGCCTCTTCAAGGGAAAGTCTTTTTTCTTTTCCTCTTCTCGCGGTACGGCGGGCGCAGGTGGTCTTCCTTCTTCCGGCTCGCCTTTCATTTCGTTGGGCGATTTGAGATGCCCTTCCAGGTCTTTCTCTCTAATGGCGTATCTTTCCCCTTCTTCCCCACCGGCGAGGTACTTGACTTCTATATCCGGTTTTATGCCCTCGGCCTGGATGGACCTACCGCTCGGGGTGTAATACCTGGCCGTGGTGAGTTTGAGGGCGGCCCCCCCTTCTAAGGGGATCACGGTTTGCACGGATCCCTTGCCAAAGGTCTGCGTCCCTAAGATGAGGGCCCTTCCGTTATCTTGGAGGGCACCTGCCACGATCTCGGAGGCCGAGGCCGAGCCTTCATTTACCAGGCAGACAATGGGACATTCGGGTTCGTTGCCCTGATGGCGGGCGGAGATGGTGGTGTCCATCGCCTTTGTCCTTCCATGGGTGGAGACGATTACCCCCGACTTGAGGAAGAGATCGGCGACCTCGACCGCCTGGGGGAGAAGGCCGCCCGGATTGTTCCTGAGATCCAATACGAGGCCCTTAAGTTGGGTTGTCGTCTTATTTATTTCCTGCAGGCTGCGACGCAATTCATCGGCGGTTTTTTCCTGAAACGACGAAAGCCTTATGTAGGCAATCTGGGGATCTAACATTTTATACTTGACGCTCCGAACATTGATAATGGCCCGGGTAATCTCGACGTCTCGTAATTTGCTGCTACCCTCTCGTAGGATCTGCAGCGTAACCTTCGTCCCCTGGGGCCCCCGCAGTTTTTTTACCGCTTCCATGAGGGTCATTTCTTTGGTGGGTTTGCCGTCGATGGTTATAATTTGGTCCCCCGCTTTGATGCCCGCGTGGTAAGCCGGCGTATCTTCGATGGGGGCGACCACAGTCAGGACATCGCGGTGGATCATGATCTCCATCCCTACGCCACCGAATTGCCCCTTGGTTTCAATTTCCAAATCCTTGTACATGTCGGGCGTCATGTAGGCACTGTGGGGATCCAGGCTTTTGACCATGCCGTTTATGGCCCCCTCGATTAATTTTTCCGCTTTCACCGGCTCGACGTAGTTCTTCTCGATGATACTGAGGATTTCGGTAAATACCTTCAAATTGGTATATATGCTCCGATCAACGGAGGCACTCACCCGACTATCGGAAACAAAACCGACGAGCAACACGGCGATCGCAAGTAGGAGTATTGCGATCCTCGCACGATAGGGAAAAATCTTCATCTACACCTCCACGCCCGAAATTTATTAGCCAATATCATATCATCTATTGCCGCATGATGGCTATAAGTTTTTGCCAAAAATAAAAAAGTGTGGCTTCCACCACACCAGGAAAGATAACGTCCGAGTAGATCGTAAGCCGAGTTCTGTTACCGCCCGACGGCGGTGGTGATCATCCATCTGGGACGACAGTTGCCTGCCGCCTCAAGCGACCTACCCGAGAACATCGGACGGGCCATCCTCCATCGTTCTCCTATTTGGTCTTGCTCCGGATGGGGTTTGCCTTGCCTCCCCTGTCACCAGGGGAGCGGTGAGCTCTTACCTCGCCTTTTCACCCTTACCCCGCATGGGCGGGGCGGTATATTTTCTGTGGCACTTTCCTTGGGGTCACCCCCAGTCGCCGTTAGCGACCATCCTGCCCTGTGGAGCTCGGACTTTCCTCCGACCATAGCCATATGGTCGGCGATCACCTCCTCTACTCAGACGTTATCTTTGCTCTGGTTGTACCAGTATAGTATGCGATTGCATTCAGGGCAATAGATAAGTTTGTCCCCCGCATAGAGCTCATTGTAAAGTTGAGGCGGGATGTTCATGTGGCAACCGCTACATACTTCCCTCCAGGCGGGCACGACGGCCAGGCCATGATTGATGGCCTTAATCTGCTCGTATTTTTTCAGGATATCGGGAGGTAGGCTGGCCGTTAGTTGCTTTCTCTGCTCCAGACAGGCGAGCAGTTTATCGTCTATCGCCTCGAGTTCACCGGTTAACTCTTTTCTTTTCTCTTCGTGCTTCTTCTCTTCTGCTCGCAGATGGGCTTCCTTTTCTTTCAGGTCCTTTTTTTGCCCATCTATCTCGTCTAAGATGAGGATGATCGCCTCTTCGTATTCTTCATTTTTCTTCTCCATGGCCTCGATTTCGAGGAGCCCCGCCTGATATTCCTTGTTCGTTTTTACTTCCAGCAGCTTTTCTTTCGCTTTTTTCAGTGACTCCCCCGCCTTCTTGAGCTTTTCTTCGAGCTCCCGGTGCCTTTTTGCCGTTTCTTCCATCTGGGCCCGGCATTGGTCTACCCTGGCTTTGATCGCATCGAATTCGTCGTCTATTTTCTGTATCTCTTCCGGGAGACTTTTTCTTTTGGCGTTTATTTGGCTTATTTCGGAGTCGATTCCCTGGAGGGCTATGAGCTTACGCAATACTTCGTTCAAATATGAACCTCCCTTAAGACAGCAAAAAAAGAGTTGGGTGGGCCCACCTGGGATCGAACCAGGGACCTACCGGTTATGAGCCGGTGGCTCTACCAATTGAGCTATGGGCCCCTTCCTGCTTAATCTTTATAGCTATAACGGGCACACGATATTGTCAACCATTAATGACGTACCCTATTTTTTCTTCGCGTTGTCATGGTTTAAGCTCCGATCGAGAGAGATGGGGGGTACGGGGGTGGGATTTTCCACTCCTTGCAGCTCTTCCAATTCCTCTTCCTGAAGTTCCACCCGTTCGCTGATGCCGAATCTCATGCGCAGCACCTTCTCCTCCCTGGGGGTGAGGGTGGAAAGGATCTTGCGCATCTGCTCCGCCAGGTCCATGCTGATCGTAGCCTCCGAGGGGGACATGATCCGCTTATCCTCAATGAAATCTCCCAGGTGGCTGTCTTCTTCCTCCCCGATGGGGGTTTCCAAGGAAATGGGCTCCTTGGCTATCTTCAGAACCTTGCGGACCTTTTCCAGGGGATACTCCATTTTCTCTGCAATCTCCTCGGGGGTGGGTTCTCGCCCTAATTCCTGCACCAGGTATCTCGACGTGCGGATGAGTTTGTTGATGGTCTCAATCATATGGACAGGGATTCTTATGGTTCTCGCCTGGTCGGCAATGGCCCTGGTGATGGCCTGCCTTATCCACCAGGTGGCGTAAGTGGAGAATTTGTATCCCCGTTGGTATTCGAACTTGTCCACCGCCTTCATGAGACCTATGTTTCCTTCCTGGACCAGATCGAGGAACTGGAGGCCTCTGTTGGTATACTTTTTCGCAATACTGACGACGAGCCGCAAGTTCGCCTCCACGAGCCTTTTCTTGGCGGCCTCCGCTTTTCTTTCCCCTTCTTCCACCCTTCTCACCACTTCTTTGAGCTCCGTCACCGAGAGGTTCGTTTCCCTTTTTAACCTTTTGAAGACGCGGTTGGCTTCCTTTACCACCTCTTCTGCCTGTTTTAGTCCTTCTAAGGGCACCCCGTATTCGGCCGCGATTTGTTTGGCCTTCTGCGGTTCGAGCCTGATTCGACTCCATGCCTTTTCCATCTGGGTGAGGGAGAGATGGAGAGATTCCTTACATTTTTTGATTTTTGCTTCCTGCGCCTCTATTTCGGCCATGTACTGCCTTAAACGCTCGACGAGGCGATCGATCTGCCTTTTATTGAATTTGATCTTGGCACAGTGCTTGACTATACCCTTCGTATTTTTCTCGATCTCCCTTTGGATGGCTGCCCGCTCCACTGAAGAGAGGTCCTTTTCTCTGAGGCGGGCCCATAGGGCCTCGTTTTTGCGTCCCAGCACGGCCACTTTATCTATAAGCTTTACTACCCGATCTCGGTGCGGCTCCTCGTCCACGAAACCGTCTTCATCGTCCAGGTTGGACACCACGTTTTTGATCCTGATTTCGCCTTTTTTCAGTTTTTCTCCTATTTCCACTACGTCTCTCACGCATGCCGGGATTTTGAAGATAGATTCCATCACTTCCTGCACGCCTTCTTCTATTTTTTTGGCGATCTCCACTTCCCCTTCGCGACTGAGTAGGGAAACCATCCCCATTTCGCGCAGATACATCTTCACGGGATCTCCCGTTTTCCCCGCAATGGACATGAGACTCAAAAGGTCTTCATCCCTTATGGTCGATGCCTCTTCTGCCGCTTTATTGACGACTATCTTTTCCCCTTTTTCGGTATCGATGACGTCAATGTTCTTTTCCCCAAGGAGCATGAAAATATCGTCGATCTGGTCGGGGGAGACGACATCGGCCGAGAGGATTTCATTTATATCGTCGTAGGTAATTAAACCCTTCTCTTCTCCCAGAGAGATGAGTTTCTTTAATTCTTCCGATTCGATTTCTTTCGCCATGTGGCCTCCTTAGCTCACGGTTAATTTTCTTGCGTTTTGCTCCTCTTTGAGCAATCTGGCCTTCGCCGCCAAAAGCTCGCGGCACAACGCTTCGTCGCCACTTTCCTGCGCTTGTCTGATCTGCCAGTTGAGGTGCTTGCTTGCCCGCTCATACCATTTTCCCTTTATCCTTTGGGCCGTATCGAGGAATTCCTTTTCCCGGTTTCCTTCCTCCTTGGCCATGGACCAGGAAAGGAGGCGCCGACGCCTACTATCGTCGAGCTTTTCCAGCACCTCCGCCATATTTGGTAGCGCGCCACCTTGTAAGCGATCTAAGATGAAAGAAGCCACGCTCTTTAAGTCTTCGTGCAGGAAGAGATCAACGAGATTCGATTTGGAGATGCGTTGAGCAAAGCTTTCCTCCTCCAACATAAGGTAGATGAGCTTAAGTTCGAGTAAGTCGCTGGCCGCTTCCGTGGGCGGAGGGGTCTTTCCTGGGGCCGGAAAACCCGGCTTGTGCCTGACTTCAAGTTCGCGTGCGAGGATACGCTCATCGATATCCAGCCTTTGCGCTATGCGCCGGATGAAGAGGTGGCGCTCGGCGGGAGAAGAAATCTGGTTGACGAAGGCCAGGGCCTCCTGGATCGAGATCCGCTCCTTTTGGATACCGCCGGCAGGGCGCAGTACTTCATCAATATAATACTCCACCGCCGGTTGGGCGTGTTCGACTTCTCTTTTCCACTTTTCCACGCCGAAGGTGCGCATGTACAGATCGGGGTCGTAACCTTCGGGTAAGACTACTACCTTCATCTCTACGTTTTCCTTCAGGAATAACGATAAACCCCTGGTGAGGGCCTTCTTCCCTGCCTCATCGGGATCGAAAATGACCACGGCCCGAGAGGTGTACCTACGCATCAGGGACACGTGTTCCTCCGTCAAGGCCGTGCCCAGGGTGGCAACCACGTTGTCGATACCTTGCTCCCAGAGAGAGAGGAGATCGAAGTACCCTTCAACCACGATTACGAAACCTTGCGTCCGAATTCCCTCCCGGGCCAAGTTAAGCCCGTATAATGAGCGACCCTTGATGTAGACGGGGGATTCGGGAGAGTTCAGATACTTGGGCGTTCCATCCCCGAGATCGCGGCCGCCGAAAGCTATCACGCGGTTCATAACATCGAAGATGGGGAAAATGATGCGTTGGCGAAAACGATCATAGTAACCCCCTTTGTCACGGCCAATGAGGAGGCCCGCCTGAAGGGCGATCTGGAGATCGAAACCGGCTCTTTTCAATTTGTCTCCCAACCAGTGCCACTCGTTAGGTGCGTATCCCAACTGGAATTGGCGAATCGTCTTCTCTCCGATACCCCGCTCCCTTAAGTAGCGGCGGGCGCGTTCCCCCGGAGGGGAAAAAAGGGCCTGGGCGAACAGCTCCGCCGCCTTCTTATTGATGGTAAAAAGCTCTTCCTTTCCCTTGTCCCCGGCCCTTTGGGCGGCCGTTTCCTTGATAGGTATGCCGCCGCGCTGGGCGAGAAAATGAACCGCTTCGGGGAAGGAAAGATTGTTCATCTTCATGAGAAAGGAGACCACATCTCCACCCGTCCCGCAGCCGAAACAGTAGAAGATCTGTTTTTCCGGGCTGACGGTAAAGGAAGGCGTCTTCTCCTTATGAAAGGGGCACAATCCCACGTAGTTTCGGCCCGCTTTCTTCAAGGCCACGTACCCGGAGACGAGCTCTACAATATCCGTTCTCTCCCGGACCTCGTGGATTATTTGATCGGAAATTACCGTCACCAGTGCCATACCTCCCGGACTAGCCGAGGGTGGACAGCCTCTGTCGGACCTTTTCGCTGGCCTCTTTTCCGTCGGCCCGGCCGCTGATTAGGGGCATCAAGGCCTTCATAACCTTTCCCACATCCTTCGGGCCGGTAGCATTTGTTTCTGCGATCACCTTGTCTATGAGGGCTGCAAGTTCCTCCTCCGAAAGCGGCTGGGGTAAAAATTCCTGGATGATGGCGAGTTCTGCCTTTTCTTTTTCCACCAGATCCATCCGATCGCCCTTTTCGAACTGCTCAATCGATTCGCGACGCTGCTTCACCATAGAAGAGACCACCTGCAAAAACTCGGCCTCCGTGAGCGCTCTTTTTAAGTCTATTTCTTTATTGTGCACAGCTGTCTTCAGCATCCTGAGCGCCGATAGGCGCACCTTATCCTTCGCCTTGGCGGCGGCAATACTTTCTCGCTCGATTCTTTCCTGGTAGTTTTCGGCCATTTTTTAAACCTCTTTTCATAATTTAATTTTCGGCCCACTGAGTGTCAACTAACCCAGTTCGTCCGTCAGCTTCCTGCCTCCCAATACGTGGAGATGAACGTGAAATATGACCTGACCCCCTTCGGGGTTTACGTTCATGGCTATCCGAAACCCGCGCTCGGCTATGCCCATCTTCTTTGCTACCTCTTGGGCACCGTGTATCAGGGCGTAAATAATGTCTTTTTCACCTTCCGAGAAATCCATTACCGTGGCAAAGTGCTTTTTGGGGATGAGAATGATGTGCACCGGGGCCATGGGATGGATATCCTCGAAGGCCAGGACGAGGTCGTCTTCATAAACCTTTTTGCTGGGAATTTCTCCCTTTACGATCCGGCAAAAAATGCAATCTTCCATCGTTATGCACCTCCTTGCACAGCTTTCTTGGTGAAGGCAATGGCTTGAGACAGGGATAAGTCTCCCGTATACAAGGCCCTGCCGACGATTACCCCTAAGATGCCGGTGTGTTCAACTTCCATTAGCCTTGCGATGTCCGTGAGATTCTTTACCCCTCCTGATGCAATCACAGGCACATGTACGGCTTCGGCGAGCTTACGGGTCTCTTCCACGTTAACCCCTGTCTTCATGCCATCCCGACTTACGTCGGTGTAAATAATGGCTTCTATCCCCAACGAGTCGTACCTTCTGGCTATTTCTATGGCGTTAAGGGGGATCAATTCCGTCCATCCCTGGATGGCAACTTTTCCGTTCACCGCGTCGAGGCCGAGCATTATATGTCCCGGAAACAGTTGGCAGGCGGCCGTAAGAAAAGACTCCTCCCTGATCGCCGATGTGCCTAATATGACCCATCTTACGCCTAAACCGAGGTAGGTTTCGATGGTCTTTAAGTCCCTGATCCCTCCGCCCACCTGGATGGGGACTCTTGTTTCTTCCATGATCCGGGCAATAGCGGTTAGGTTTTTCGGCTTTCCCTCCAACGAGCCATCCAGATCCACGAGATGAATCCTTTCCGCCCCTTCGTCCTGCCATTTTTTTGCGACGGACGAGGGATCAGCGTCATAGACGGTGATGCGCTTAAAGTCCCCTTGCGCCAGGCGGACGCAAAGGCCGTCTTTCAAATCGATGGCGGGGATGACGATCACCTGTTTATTCCTCCCCCGAACTCAATAGTTCACGCCGGAAGCGGGAGACAATTTCTTGAACCCCTTCTTGGGCCAATTCTTTGGCCGTGACCCATTTCCCCCGGTCTTTTATGAAGGATTTGATATCCAACACATTTTCCATGAGGGACTGCTGCGTCTTGTCGAAGACGGCCCGCCACAGAAGCGCCCCGTCCCGACATCGGTAGAGCTGGATTTCCAAAAAGACGGCGGCGGGTTTATCCACCCCGTAACTATAGCCCACCCTTTCGCGGTAGTTGTAAACGAAGCCCACGAAGACGGCATCGGCTTCTAATTTAATCCCTAATTGGCGCAGGGCCTCGGGAAAAGAGAGTTTGAAAGAAGAAGAGACGATTTCTGCGTAAGTAACCCCCGTCTTCGCTGGAGAAACAAGGGGTATTTTAATGGACTCGGATAGGGCTTCCCAGAAAATCTCTTCCACCACCGCCGCGGGCGAAGAGGGCGCATTATCCGTTTTTATGATGGTGGCGGGCCGGGCCGCCACTTCCGAAATGCGGGCAAAGCCCTCCGGTGGCACGGCCTGAAAGGGCAAGACGGCTATTTTCTTGAGCGCCCCCTCCGGCTTTTGCAAAGAAGAAGTGGATACGCCGCTGGACAGGTGGCAGGCAGAAAAGAGCGAAACGATGATCCAACAAAAAAACCCCGCTTTTATTGAGGGCTGGCTTATTTTTTTCAGGCCACAAAACAAAATGCGGTCCTCCTCAAAGGGTACCTTTCGTCGACATGACACCGGTGATCCTTTCGTTGCGCGCCACGGCTCTCCTCAAAGCCCTGGCCACCGCCTTGAAAACCGCTTCCGCGATGTGGTGGTCATTGATGCCGTAAGCGAGGTTGATGTGTAGGGTAAGGTTTCCTTTATCTGCGAGGGCTTTGAAGAATTCCCGCAGCAGGGAAGGATCGAAATTTCCAATCCTCGGCCCGGCAAATTCGACTCGATAGATGAGCGAAGGGCGACCGGAAAGATCGATTGCCACACTGACAAGGCTTTCGTCCATGGGGACCAAGGCCTCCCCATACCTTTCCACCCCTTCTTTTTCCCCCAGGGCTTCTGATATGGCCTGCCCCAGACAGATGCCTACGTCCTCTACCAGATGATGATCGTCTACCGCCCGATCCCCCTGCCCTTTGACACTCAGGTCGAAGAGTCCGTGGCGGCAAAAAAGGGTGAGCATGTGATTTAGAAAGGGGATATCCGTCTCAATGCACGCCTTTCCCTCTCCGTCCAGGTTTATTTCCACTTTCACCTCTGTTTCGGCAGTTTTTCTCTCAACCCTTGCTTTTCTTGTCAAAAGCCACCTCCTGTCGTCAAATGACCTTGTTTAAAGCGTATTCGAGGAAGCCTTCCGCCCCCGCTTCCCTGAGAAGAGGGATGAGCTCTCGGACGACTTTGGCATCTACCACCGTCTCCACGGCAAACCAGTCCTCATTGTACAAGGGCGAAACGGTAGGGGCCTTAAGAGAGGGAAGAAGAAGCATGACCCTACCCAAGTTTTCCCTGGCCACGTTGAGCTTTAACCCCACCTTCCCTACCGCCTCGAGTGACCCGTTCAACAACAGACGGATTTGCTCGATTTTCCTTCTCTTCCAAGGATCCTCCCAGGCGGCGGGATTGGCGATCAGTTGCGGATTGGTGGTCATAATTTCATGAATGATGCGCAGCTTGTTAGCCCTAATCGTAGAGCCGGTTTCTGTCACTTCTACGATGGCATCCACCAGCCCTTCCACCACTTTCGCTTCAGTGGCGCCCCACGAGAATTCCACCTGGACGGGAATGTTCCTCTCGGCAAAGTACCGCTTCGTAAAATTTACCAGTTCTGTGGAGATTTTTTTCCCCGCCAGGTCTTCAAGACGCTCGATGGGAGAGTCCTGCCTGACCACCACTACCCATCGCGCAGGGCGGTAGGAAACCTTGGAATAGATGAGGTCCTGCACGACCACGACCCGAGAATCATTTTCGAGGATCCAATCCTTCCCAGTGAGGCCCAAATCCAGGGTGCCATCTTCCACATATCTCGACATTTCCTGGGCCCGCACGAGCGTGCAAGCCAGTTCGTCATCGTCTATCTCGGGGAAATAGCTGCGCCTGTCGTATGTTATATGCCAGCCGGCTCGTTTGAAAAGCTCAACGGTACTTTCCTCTAAACTCCCTTTCGGAATGCCAATTTTCAGCTTCATTTTTTATACACCACCTCCGGATCGAAGACCTTCTCCCCGGTAACGACGAGCTTTCCTCCTTCCCATCGTCGGTAGAAGCACGAACGATAACCGGTGTGGCAGGCGGCTTTACCTTTCTGTTCCACTTTGATAAGTACTGTATCTTCGTCGCAATCGAGGTAGACTTCTTTTACGAGTTGCACGTTCCCGGAACTTTCTCCTTTCACCCACAGGTTGTTTCTCGATCGACTCCAGTAAGTGGCCTTCCCCGTCTCGAGCGTGCGATTCCACGCCTCTTCATTCATGTAGGCCAGCATGAGAACCTGCCCCGTCTCTACGTCTTGAACGATGGTGGGGATTAAGCCCCCGCCTTTCTCGAAGTTAGGTTTTACCATTTTTTGCCTCATCAATTAATCTCAGCATAAATTCTTATTGTAATTGAAAATATCGTTCTCATCAAGCTTTATTTTCCCTTGCCTGGGGGCTCAAAGTTTGATAGAAAACATTTAGTTTACCGGAGGAAATTTCAAGGCCGCGGCGATGTTTTGCTAAGGTCTTAAATAGAAAGGGAGGTGACTATCCCATGCCACTCATGATTGGAGGTGCTATAGCCCTGACCCTGGGTATCGTAGGCATTTTCGCCTGGTTTCACGATCTGGTAATTATCATTAAGGGTTCTTTGCCCCTCCTCTTTATTTTGGGGGGGATTTTGGCCATCTACATTGGTTACGATGATTACCAGGAAAAGATGAAGGAGGAAAAGAGAAAGCAAGAAGAGAAGCTCGCTCAAGCGCGGGATGAAATAGAGAAGATCCGTGCCCAAGCCGAGCTTTATCGCGAAGAACTGGAAAAGATGAAAAAGACAGATAGCCCAAATGCTTGACAAGGAGATTTAAATCTTTTAGTAAAAACCGTCTAATGACTTGGGCGAGAGGATTCATGCATAACACCCCACAAATGCTTGGCCTTTATCTCCTATCTACCACCTACAAGTATTGATGCCTGCCGCTGCGGGTATGTCCCCGTGGTCAGGCAGGCTAATTAGCATTTAACCCACAATCATAACCCTTTGGGGGAGAAATTCGTTGGAAGGAGGAAGATATTATGTGGTCACAAATGTTTAGATTTTCGCTAGTGTTGGCAATCGTTTTCAGTGTTTATATCCCTGCTTTAGCTGCGGATAGTGTGAAATTAGGGGCCCTGTTTTCCGTGACGGGCCCACCTTCCTTTTTGGGGGAACCGGAGCGTAATACGGCGCAGATGATGGTGGAAAAAATAAACAAGGCCGGCGGGGTGAAGGGGAAGAAAATAGAGCTCATCGTGTACGACACCCAGGGAGATCCAACGAAGGCCAATCAGGCGGCGGATCGTCTCATCAAGGAAGATAAGGTGGTTGCCATCATGGGCCCCAGTACGACGGGTGAGACGATGGCCATTATCCCCCTGGTGGAGAGGGCCAAGATACCTTTGATTTCCTGCGCCGCGGGCATCAAAATAACCGAACCCGTAAAGAAATGGGTGTTCAAGACGGCCCAGAACGATTCCCTGGCCGTCCAAAAGATATTCCAACACCTGAAGGAAAAGAAAGTTAGAAAGATAGCTATCCTCACGGTGTCAGATGGATTCGGCGCCTCCGGACGGGAGCAGTTGAAGATTTATGCCCCGAAGTACGACCTCGAGATCGTATCGGATGAAACCTTTGGCCCCAAGGATACGGACATGACGGCCCAATTGACCAAGGTACGGGGATCTCAGGCCCAGGCTATCATCTGCTGGGGGACGAATCCCGGTCCGGCCGTGGTGGCGAGGAATGTGAATCAGTTGAATTTGAACCTCCCCCTCTATATGAGTCACGGCGTTTCATCTAAAAAATTCATCGAGTTGGCGGGGGCGGCGGCCGAAGGGATTGTGCTACCCTCGGGGAAGGTTCTGGTCGCGGACCTCCTTCCCGATAAGGATCCCCAAAAGAAGCATCTCTTATCTTTTATCCGTGAGTACAAGGCCCGATTCAAAACGGAAGGGGACCATTTTGGCGGTCATGCTTGGGATGCCGTCATGTTGTTGAAAAGTGCGATGGAACAGGCGGGGTTTTCTCCGGTGGCCATTCGAGATGGACTGGAAAAGATAAAAGACTTTTCCGGGATTGGGGGTGTTTTTTCCTTTTCTCCCGAAGATCATGCCGGGCTCACGGTAGATGCCTTCGTGCTGGTGCAGGTGAAAAACGGCAAATGGTCCCTGGTTAAATAGGGTGGGGGAAAGGGGGTAAAGGTGCTGTTTTGCGCCTTTGCCCCCTTAAATAAAGCTAATGGATTCGAGCGCGCAGATTTTTCAATACCTACTGTCCGGGCTGGCCAATGGTGCCATCTATGGGCTCATCGGCTTCGGCTTTGCCATTATCTTTAATGCCACCGGCATCATCAATTTTGCCCAAGGCGAGTTCGTGATGCTCGGGGGTATGATCACAGTCTTCTTGCTTCATGGGTGTCATCTACCCTTATATTTTTCTGTTTTTCTCGCTGTTTTCCTCACGCTGGCAATTGGTATCTGTTTCGAGCGCCTCGCCATCAGCCCCCTTAAAGACGCGTCGCCCATAACCATCGTGATTATTACCATCGGGGCCAGTATTTTAATCCGCGGTCTCAGTATGCTCATCTGGGGCAAAGATACCTATGCCCTGCCTTCCTTCTCGGGAGATGCGGCCATCAACTTGAAAGGCGCAACCATCATGCCGCAGCATCTCTGGATTTTTGGCATCACGGTGGTCATCATCTTTTTCAACCGCCTATTCTTTTATCATACCATCTATGGGAAGGCCATGCGGGCCTGCTCTGTGAATCCCAGGGCCGCCGGCCTCGTGGGGATCAACGTCAAGGTGATGGTCCTTCTCTCTTTCGCCATCAGCTCGGCTTTGGGCGCCCTGGCCGGCATTATCATTGCGCCCATTACCATGACATCTTACGATGTGGGCATCATGTTGGGACTGAAAGGTTTTTGTGCCGCAATCATAGGTGGTATGGGTAGCGGCATGGGAGCCGTACTGGGGGGATTGATCTTAGGCATCCTTGAATCCTTAGGGGCCGGCATGATTTCTGCGAGTTATAAAGACGCCATAGCCTTTGTTGTGCTTTTGGCCATCTTGTTTTTCCGGCCCGGGGGTCTTCTGAGCCGCCGGGAGATAGAAAGGGTATAGGATGAAAAAGACGGATCGCATCCTGTTTGTCGCCTTTGCCTTAGGCATCCTTAGCCTCCCGATGATTTTGCAGGACAGTTACCTCCTGCACGTTTTCGTTTTCATCGGTATCCATACCATGCTGGCAGTGGCGCTAAACTTGCTCCTCGGCTATGCTGGGCAGATTTCCCTGGGACAAGGGGCCTTGTTTGGTTTAGGGGCTTACCTCTCGGCCATCCTCTCTACCAAGTACAGTCTAAATCCCTGGATTGGAATGCTCGTGGCCGCTTTTATCGTCTCGGTGATCGCGTACGTAGTCGGCTTTCCTATCCTCAAGCTCCGGGGGCATTATCTGGCCATGGCCACTTTGGGTCTCGGCATTATCCTTTACATCGTCTTCAATGAAACCGTGGAATGGACGGGCGGGCCTTCCGGGTTGCCAGGGATTCCCAATCTTAAGGTGGGCGCTTTGGTCTTCGATCAAGATCGGGCCAATTATTATCTGATCTGGGCCTTTGCTTTGGTGACCATGTTTTTGGCCTTCAACCTGTACCATTCTCGCATTGGCCGGGCCCTTAGGGCGGTAAGCGATTCGGAGGTTGCATCTCGCATGATGGGCATCGATGCCTGGGTACTTAAAGTGAAAATTTTTACGGTAGCCGCCTTTATCTCTTCCCTGGCGGGAAGCCTCTACGCCCACACGATGACTTTCATTGCCCCGGCCTCTTTCGGCTTTAACTTTTCGGTGGAGATTCTGACCATGGTGGTGGTGGGGGGATTGGGTAGTGTCTTCGGTTCGTTTCTCGGGGCGGCGATCCTTACCTTGCTGCCCGAATGGCTTCGGGTGTTCCAAGACTTGGACATCGTCATCTACGGCCTTCTCCTCATCTTGATTATGATGTTCATGCCGCAAGGCTTGGTGGGGATAATAAAGTTGCTTAAGGCCCGGGTCTATGCTGAAAATAGATAAGGTAAGCAAAGCTTTCGGTGGAATTGCGGCCTTGAGTCATGTTTCTGTGACCGTTGAGGAAGGAACGATAACGGGGATCATCGGTCCGAACGGGGCGGGAAAGACGACCCTCTTTAACATTGTCACCGGCCTTTACCCGCCGGATGAAGGAGAGGTTTATCTTCAAGCACAAAGGGTAACTTTTCTTCCCCCGGAGAAGCTGGTGCGCTTAGGCTTGGTCCGGACGTTTCAGAACCTGGAGCTGTTTGGGCGGATGACGATTTTGGAAAACGTCATGGTGGGGTTATACACGAAAAGTTCGGCCGGTCTTATGGCCTGCGCCTTGCGTTTGCCTAAGCAAAGGAGGGAAGAGGAGCGGGTTCGCCGCGAGGCGCTCAAATGGATTGATTTCTGTGGCCTGGCCGAGGTGGCGGAAAAAGAGGCCGCCAGCCTGCCCCTGGGCCAGGGGAGACTGCTCGAAATTGCCCGTGCCCTTGCGACCAACCCAAAAATCATCCTCATGGACGAGCCCGCCGCCGGTTTAAACACGAGAGAAACAGCGGCCCTCGCCGAGTTGATGAGGAAGATAAGGGAGATGGGTGTTACCGTAGTGCTCGTTGAGCATGATATGGAATTGGTGATGGAGGTCTGCGACCGCATCTCGGTACTCAATTTGGGGCAAAAGCTGGCCGAAGGGACGCCACGGGAGATACAGGATAACCCCGCTGTAATCAACGCCTATCTCGGGGAGGATTAATGCTCACCGTAAAGAATGTAAACACCTACTACGGTCAGCTACAGGCCTTGAAGAATGTTTCTCTTCACCTGAAGAAAGGGGAGATCGTCACCCTCATCGGTGCCAACGGAGCCGGAAAATCCACCCTCATCAACACCATTTCCGGTCTTACCCCCCCGAGGACGGGAACCATTGTCTTCGACGGCATAAACATTGCGAAGCTGCCGCCTTACCAGATCGTAGAACTCGGTATTTGCCAAGTGCCGGAAGGGCGCCAGATTTTCAAAGCCCTTTCCGTCTATGAGAACTTGGAATTGGGTGCTTACCTAAAGCTGCGCCGGGCAGGGGGGCGTTCGGCCTTTAGGGCGTCTGTCGAGCGGGTATTTGCCCTTTTCCCTCTCTTGTGGGAAAGGCGAGATCAACCGGCCGGTACCCTCTCCGGCGGTGAACAGCAGATGCTCGCCATCGGTCGGGCCCTTATGGCGCAGCCAAAGGTGCTTCTTCTGGATGAGCCCTCCATGGGGCTCGCACCCCTCATCGTAAAGGAGATCTTCTCGGTGATCCAGGCGCTCGCTCGTGAAGGGGGAACGACCGTCCTTCTTGTGGAGCAGAATGCCAAGGCGGCCCTGAAAATAGCCGATCGGGGTTACGTTCTGGAGACGGGAAAGGTCGTCATGGAGGGGGAGACGGCCGAACTAATGGAAAATAGAGAGGTAAAAAGGGCCTATCTGGGGCGGGAAAGAAAAGAAATTTGGGAGAGATGAAAATGGAGGGGAACATGAGAATCTGGGATCCATTGCATGAATCCATGGCCAGGGAGGATTTAGAACAGCTTAAGCTCGAAAGGCTCCAGGCCACTTTGAATCGCGTATACAAAAACGTTGTCCATTACCGTCGGCTTTTCAATGAAATATCCTTTGTGCCGGAGGATTTTCAGTCCCTCACGGATCTCAAAAAGCTGCCCTTTACCACGCGCGAAGACCTGCAGGCCAACTATCCTTACGGTATGTTTGCTGTCCCCTTAAGGGAAGTGGTTCGTCTCCATGCCGCCCCCGGCAAGACGTCTAAACCAATCGTGGTAGGGTACACGAAGAACGACATCCGAACCTGGGCCAACCTGGTAGCCCGGTTCATGGTGGCGGCGGGGGTAGATCGAGACGATGTGGTTCAAATCGCCTTTCTCTACGGGCTTCAAACGGGGGCTTTTGGCATTCACTACGGGGCAGAGGCAATCGGGGCTTCTGTCATTCCCATGAGCACAGGGAATACGGAAAAACAGGTCATGATTATGCAGGATTATAGGTCCACCGTGCTTGTCTGTACCCCCTCTTATGCATTGAGAATAGCCGAATTCATGGATGAACACAATATTAACCCCCGGGGATTGGCCTTAAGATTGGGACTTTTCGGTGGCGAGCCCTTCCCGGAGTCCACACGCGAAGAGATCGAAAGTCGCCTGGGCATTTCGGCCACCGATAACTATGGGGTGTCGGAAATCATCGGGCCGGGCATAGCGGGGGAGTGCATCCATAAAAGTGGACTTCACCTCTTCGAAGACGCCTTCTTGCCAGAAATCGTGGACCCCCAGACGGGGGAAGTGTTACCGGCAGGCAGCGTGGGGGAACTGGTCATTACCACCTTAAACAGGGAGGCCTTTCCCCTTATCCGTTACCGGACGGGAGATATAACCCGCCTCGACTATACGCCCTGTCCGTGCGGACGGACGATGGTTCGGATGGAAAAGCCCCGGGGAAGGGCGGACGATATGCTCATTGTAAAGGGAGTAAATGTGTTTCCCTCCCAGATGGAGGAAATCATCTCCTCCATCACCGGTGAGCGCCCCAACTTTCAAGTGGTGGTCGATCACCGCCCGCCCTTGGCCCAGGTGGAGCTCAAGATAGAAGTCACAGAAAAGATATTCGCCCTCGAGCTGCTGGAGCAGAAAAACCTTTTGGAGCGCTTGCAGAAAAGGATTCGTTCCGTCATCGGGATAAACACTTCCATCAGGTTGGTCGAACCGGGGAGCCTCGCGGGGGCGGCAAGTCGAGTCCGGCATATCTCATGAGTCGCTTCTTGCTATTTCTTCTCCTTCAGGGGTAACCCTTGCAGGTAGCGGGCCTGGAGGCGTTGCATCCCTTTTAACCAGCGGTCGTAGTCGGCTACCTTTCTTTGCATGTAAGTTTTCACTTCCGGGTGGGGCAGGATGAGGAACTCTTCCTTCCTTAAGCCTTCTACAACCTTTTCGGCCAGTTCTTCCGGTTCCATCAATCCATCCACGGCGGCCACACTGTCCTCTCCCGCCATGGCGGTCCTAACCGCCTGAGGGCACAGGGCAAAGATCCGAATTCCCTTTTCGCCATAGGTAATGTAGAGGTTTTCGGCCAGACCAACGGCGGCATGCTTGGTCACGGAATACGGCGTGGATCCTATCTGGCTCAAAAGCCCGGCCGCCGAGGCTGTAATCATAATAGCCCCCCTACCTCTCTCTATCATGCGCGGAATCAAGGCCCTACTTACATAAACGTGGGACATGACGTTTATTTCCCAGATGCGCTGCCAGTCCTCGTTTGGACATTCCACTCCCCCTCTTACGCCGATCCCGGCGTTGGAGCAAAAGAGGTCGATGGGTCCAACGTTTTTTTCCGTAAAGTCCACCAGAGAGATGACCTCGTTTTCCTTGCTTACATCACAACGGAAGGGGATGGCTCCGACCTGCTCGGCCACGGCCTTCACCGCTGGTTCGTTTACATCGGCGGCCACAACCCGAGCCCCCTCCTCGACAAAACGGTGGGTCAAGGCGGCCCCGATGCCGCTGCCAGCCCCCGTCACGACTACGATTTTCCCTTTCACTTCCATGAGCACTTTCCTCCCGAAATAGATTTACGGCTCTCATATAACATTTTCCCCTCTCCTTCTACGGGAAAACACTGGCGAGGTGGGAGGCTGATGTGCTAAAGGGCTTACAATTTTTTCGGGAGGGATGCAAACCATGGAAATCCTCGCTTTTAACGCCAGCCCCCGGCCTCATGGTAATACTTCACATATTGTAGCCGCCATGCTCGAGGGTGCCCGTTCCAAAGGGGCGCAAACATCGGAAATCCGCCTGCACGACCTTACCACCAGAGGCTGCCGCGGGTGCCTCGGCTGCCGGAAGACCCCCGGCATCTGTCATGAAAAGGATGACTTGAGCCCTTACCTCGAAGCCATCAAAACCTGTCGGGGTATGGTGATCGCCACGCCTATTTACATGTATCGCATCGCAGGGCAAATGAAGCTTTTGGTCGATCGTATCTATTCGCTCTATGCCAGCCGCGAGGGGGGAGGGTATTATTCTACCGTTCCCGCCGGGAAAACTTATGCCCTCGTTGTCTCTCAAGGGGCGCCGGATCCCGCCCAATACGAAAAGTCCCTTCGGTACCTAACGGGGATGACGGGTACCGGGCTGGGGTTCGAAGTTGTGGGGCGCATCGTTCATGCCAATAGCCATGAATCCCCCGCCGAAAAAGATGAGGCGCTCCTGGCCCAGGCTTACGAAATCGGCCGAAAGATGGTGAGATAAAAGCTCAAAAGGGTGGATGCAGGGTGTAAAGACAAACGATGCCCCCTTGGGCATTGGCTTCCGCGCGGGTCGGTTGTCCAGAGGCAACCTCGGTGATAAGACGGATGATTTCCTGCCCCACCTCAGAGAGTTCCCTTCCTTCCAAGACCTCTCCGGCGTTTACGTCCATATCGTCTCTCATGGACGTAAAGAGGCGGCTGTTACTGGCAACCTTGATGACCGGGCAAATGGGAAAACCGAGAGGGGTTCCCCTGCCCGTGGTAAAGACGATAATCTGACTGCCCGCGGCGGCAAGCCCCGGAAGGGATTCGGCATCGTATCCCGGTCCATCCATCAGTACCACCCCCGGGCGGGAGGGAGGTTCTCCGTAGCCCACCACCTCTACGATAGGACGTGAGCCTGCCTTCGTTATGCAGCCCAGAGACTTTTCCTGGATGGTGGACATGCCGCCGTCCATGTTTCCCGGGGCGATAACCAGAGAGGCCAGCGGGCCGAGGAGGTCCTTGGTGAGTTGTTCTGCCTCGGCGACCATCTCGACGGTCTTGGCCTTGACTTCTTCATCTATGGCGCGGCTGGCCAAGATATGACTGGTACCTATCATCTCCGTGTCTTCCGTAAGAATTACCGTCCCTCCTTCGTCAACGATCCAATCGGAGGCGATACCGACGGCCGGGTTGGCCGTCACCCCGGAAAAGGCATCCGACCCCCCACACTCCAGTCCGATCGTGAGCTTGTCCACTTGGCAAGGTGTGCGTGGGCACGATTTCGCGATCGATAGAAAATGGCGGCAGATCTCGGCCCCTTTTTCCGCCGCCTTCCGAGAGCCCCCTTTCTCTTGGACGTTGAACCACTGAACCGGTTTCCCGGAAGTTGCGATGATAGAGGCAAGGGAGTCGGCTTTAATGACCTCACACCCCAGCCCCACCACGAGCACGGCGGCCACATTCGGGTTCTTTCCCAAGTGGGCGAGCACTTTCGTATGCAGAGAGGCTTCGAGGGACCTGCCGCATCCATGGCCGTGGAAGATGGGCACCACTTCGGGAACCATTTTAGCTATGTTTGCCACCACCCCGTTCACGCAGGCCACAGATGGTATTACCACGACATGGTTTCTTACTCCCACCTTCCCGTCCGGTCGCACGTAACCCAAGAAAGTTGCACCCATCACGATCTCCTCCTATCCCATGTTGTGGGTGTGAACCCATTCTCCCCTTTTGATCGGGACCTTCGCCTGTCCAATAGCTTCCCCGTACTTGATGATCGTTTCCCCGGCCGGAATATCGCAGAGGGCAATTTTGTGTCCCACCGGTATATCACTTCTGGCCTTAAACGTGTGGCCTGCCGGGCAGGTTACCTCTTCCCCCTTTTTAATTTCCACCCTGGCGACACCCACGTTGTCCCGCCCGTTAATAATGATAATCGATGTTTTCCTGCTCATAGATGCACCTCTTATCGAGATCGTAAGCGATGAGATGGCCGTAGCCCTTCATTAGGTAGCAACATCCGTTATCAATATCAATCTTTTTTGACGTAAGGCCCTCGAGGATCTGCCATAAGGGGAGGGGCGTATGTCCGCAGACGAGGGGTTTCTCTCCCAGGTATGCGTTTCCTCGCCCCCATAACATATATTCTTCCCCTTGGGGGCCAAAGGGATCGGGCAGGGAAAAATTTATCTCTCCGTGGACGAAAAAGTAATCTTCCGTTTCGTGCCATAGAGGCAGGGTTTCCACGAATCTGAGGTAGGGATCCAGGTCGCAGTCGCCGAAACTCCTTTGGGTCGCCACCATTCCCATGTCCTGAAAGTATTCGTAATCGAACATCTTATAGCCCAGACCGCTTTTCATCGCTTTGAGCCACAGATCCTCGTGGTTGCCCTTCAAGGCGACAACCCGGCCGGGCAGATGCAGGATAGTATCAAGCACCCCTTTACTATCGGGGCCCCGATCTATGTAGTCGCCGAGGAGGTAAAGTTCATCCCCTTCCCGCAAATTTATTTTTTTGAGTAGTGCCCGGAAGGTGCGCGCACAGCCGTGGATGTCCCCGATGGCGTATCTCATCGCGTAAAGCGGTCCCTTTTGGTCTTGACATAACATTATAAACCCGTATGAGAATGGGGCAAAACTTTTTTAGGAGGGACCATGCTGGAGCGTATCGAAGGGAAGGTGGCGTGGGTTACGGGGGCCGGAACGGGCATTGGCCAGGCGGGGGCCATCGCCTTGGCCTCCCAGGGGGTTAAAATCGTGTTGTCCGGGCGCAGGCGCGCACCTCTGGAAGAAACGGCGGCCCTCATTAGCCAAAAGGGGTTAGAGGTGCTCATCGAGCCCCTCGACGTAAAGGACGAGGCTTCCGTTTATGCCGTGAGAGACAGAATCGTGGATCAATACGGAAGGATAGACATTTTGGTAAACAACGCCGGTACCAACGTCACGGAGAGGCACTGGGACGTGGTGACAGGTGAGAGGTGGAGGGAAGTCATAGACATTGATTTGAGCGGCGCTTTCTATTGCGCGAGAGCCGTTTTGCCCGTCATGAGGGAAAGAAGGGACGGCCTCATCATAAACATCTCTTCCTGGGCCGGTCGATTTTACTCTTACATCACGGGGCCGGCCTACAGTGCCGCCAAACACGGCCTCTTGGCCTTGAATGCCAGCATCAACATGGAGGAGTGTGTCAACGGAATAAGGGCCTGTGCCATCTGCCCGGGAGAGGTATGGACGCCCATTATCGACCGGCGCCCGGATGCCTTGCCCCAAGAAGAGAAAGAGAAGATGCTAAAGGCCGAAGACGTGGGGGAGGCAATTTTATTCGTCGCCCGTCTGCCTAAGCATGTGTGTATCAACGAGATGCTCATAAGTCCCACCTGGAACAGATCTTACGTGAATGATCCGGCAAGAAGGCGTGTATGAAATTAACGGGGTGGGCCTGTTTCTGAAAAAAAGGGGAACGGGCCTTCCCTTCCTTTGGACCCATGGCCTCCTGGGCAGTATGGAGCTGGAAGAGGAAACGGGGGTAATCGATTGGCCGCGGTTGGAGGCAGGGGCCTTGGTTCTTAAATACGATGTGCGCGGTCATGGCCGGTCTGAGGCCTCCCTTTTTCCCCGCGATTACCGGTGGGAGAACCTCGCTTACGATTTAGGGGGGCTCATTGACCGACTGGGTATCCAGGCTTGTGTCTTGGGAGGGCAGTCGATGGGGGCGGTCATTTCCCTTTTTTTGGCCTTGCTTATTCCCGAGCGTGTCCGTGGCCTTATCCTTGTTACCCCGCCTGCCCTGTGGGAGGAGGGTGTTAGGCACGGAGAGATTTATGAATTCGCCGCCCGGGTTTTAGCATCCGAGGGCATGGAAAAGCTCGTGGCCATGATGAAGGAAAGGCACGACCTAACAGATCGCCAGTTAATAGCAAGTCCTGAGATCACAGAGCGATTCGTGCAATCCCTTGTACGTCGCGACCCGCGAGTCGTTTCTGCCATTCTTCGGGGCGCGGCCGAAACGGGCTTTCCCCCCCGGGAAAGGCTTAAAGAGCTCCAGGTTCCCACCCTAATCCTCGCCTGGACGGAAGACGAGCTCCACCCCCTTTCCTCGGCCAAAGCATTGCATGGCCTCCTTGCGTCATCAAGGCTTTGGATCGCGAAAAGCCGGGCAGAAATCCATGACTGGAGCCGGTTGATAGGGGATTTTCTCTCCCAGGTACAAAGGGGCTACTCTTGACAGGTGGGGCAGTAGTAAGTGCCGCGTCCCCCGATTTTTCTCCTCACCACGGGTTGCCCGCAGCGCAGACAAGGTTCGCCTTCCCGGGCATAAACGTTAAGAAAACGCTGATTTTCCCCGGGGGCGCCAAAGAGATCGCGCCAGTCCGAAACGGTGGTTCCCCTCCGCCTTATGGCCCTCTCCAGGATGGTCGGGCCCACCTCCCAGATGGATCGCCATCGTGCCTCGTTTAGGTCGCACACCTTTCTTTCGGGAGAAAGGCGGGCGGCATGTAGTATCTCACAGGCGTATATGTTTCCCACTCCCGGAAACAAGCGTTGATCGAGGAGAAACTCCTTGATGGTTATGCGACGTCTCTTGGCCAGGGACATGATGGAGGGAAGGTTTGCTTCCTCGGGAAAGAGGGAAAAAGAGGCCCTCGAGGGCTGGCAGAGGGAAAGCATGGCAAAGCGGCGGGGATCGATGAGTTCTAAGGTGCCCGTGTCGAAGTAAAGGGCCAGGCGACTGTGGGCAGAGGGGAGAAAGTACCCCTCTTGCCACAAAAGACGCCCCGTCATGCGGAGTTGAAGAACCAACGCCCGCCGGGAGGAGAGGAGGAATTCGAGCCTTTTCCCCAGCCGCTTGACGGTTTCGATAACCTCGCCCGTAATCTCGGAAAGGTCTCCCAGGCGGGGATCGAAAGTATCTACCCCCCTGATGGGACGGCCTTCGATCAAGGGTTTCAATTGCCGACGAAGGGTTTCTACTTCCGGCAGCTCCGGCATTTCATCAATCCTCCCATCCGATGGGCTCGTAACCCCTTTCTTTCAGGCAGCGATTGACGAAGTTTTTATACACGGGACTGGGCTTGGAGGCCTTGGCCGTTCCCCTGACCAGACCCGCGGCCGCCCCGGCCGCCGCTCCCACGCCTAAGCCGCGGCCTAAGCTCCCGCGTACTGCACCGACGGCGCCACCGATGATGGCCCCTCCGGCCGCTCCTCCGGCGGTACTCTTGGCAATCTTTTCGGCCTCCTGAGATTTAATGTATTCATCCGCGAGGACCTTACACTCCTCGATATCTTGCTTGGCCCTCTCTTCTCCCACCGCCTTCAGGTGGGCATTGGGGTAGAGAACCGGCCCGGAGGTAGCACAGCCCCAGATAAGGAAACCGAAAAGGACAAGACTTAAAATCCGCATACTAATCTTTTACCATCTTGGCACCGAAAAATCCATCCGTTCCGTGAAGGTGGGGGAAGGTTCGAAAAAGGCCGTCTTGGCCTACCACTTTTACCAAGGCGTCCGAGGGGGGAACGAAGTGGAAGTTATCGTTTTGCTTTAGGAAAGAGGCGATCACCTCTTCATTTTCCTCTGCCATGAGGCTACACGTACTGTAGATGATGAAGCCTCCTTTTTTTACGCACCGAGCGGCAAAATTTAACATCCTTCCCTGAATGCGGGCAAAGTGAGCAAGGTCCTTAGCCTGGAGGCGCCATTTGATCTCCGGTGCCCGACGCAAGGTACCGGTACCGGAACAAGGCGCATCGACAAGGATGCGGTCGAACCGGTCCCGTAAATCACCGCTTGGTGGTCCCGTAGTGTCTATTGGCTTTACTTCCACAATGGAGACGCCAAATTTGGCGGCCTCCTTTAGAAGCCGGTTCAATTTTTCGGCCTGGTTGTCCGTCGCCAGTATCTTGCCCTCGTTTTTCATCAGGGCGGCCAGATGAAAGGTCTTTCCTCCCTGACCGGCACAGAGATCCAGCAGCTCCTCCCCCGGGGCGGGTGAAACGAGATAGGAGACCAGCTGAGAAGCCTCATCCTGGTAAAGGACCCAGCCTTCTTCGAAGGCCTGTGACTCCCTCAGACGCCCGGTAGGCCCTGCCACGATGAGCCCATCCGGGGAAAGGGGGGTGGCGGAGACGGAAAATCCTTCCCGGAGAAGCCGGGCTTTCGCTTCTTCTCTCGTAGCCTTTAACGTGTTCACCCTAAGCGTGACGGGAGGGGTACTGTTGTTGGCCTTGCATAGCTTGAGTGCCTCGTCCCATCCCCATCTCTTGACCCAGCGGTTTACGAGCCATGGGGGATGTGAATAGCGGGCAGAAATAAACGTAAGGTTGTAGGTAGTTTCCTCGGGGAGCCAATCCTCCCGCCTTCGGGAAAGGATCTTGCGCAGAACGGCGTTTACGAGTTTGGCCTGTGCCGGGGCAAGTTTCTTCGTTAAATCGACCGCTTCGTTTACCACGGCGTAAGGCGGTATTCTGTCGGTAAAGAGGAGCTGATAGACGGCCAAGCGCAGGATGTTCTGCGTGGTCACGGGTAGCCCTGACCACCCTCGGAGGTGGTGCTTCAGGATATAGTCGCAAGTGCCTCTCATGCGGAGGGTGCCGTAGGTGAGTTCCGTAAGCAACCTGCGGTCCCGTTCGTCCTGGATAACCCCGGCTTTTAGCTGGAAATCGAGGAGCTCCTCGGCGAAGGCACCTTGCTTCTCCACCTCCGAAAGAATGGAGGTGGCCACCGCTCTTACCGAACTTGCCATGTTCAGCCCACCTGTTCACCTAAACTTATTCTGTAGCCTCGGAGAAAGTCCTGGATGGGAAGCCTCTTTTTCCCTTCCAGCTGCACCTCTTTTAAGTAAACCCAACCGTCGCCGGCGGCCACGGGTAGCCCTTCGGGGGCGGGAGACCCGATGGTCCCGGGCGGTAAAGGATGAGTTTCTTTCTGGGAAGTCGCCTTATAGACCTTGAATATCTGCCCTTTAAGGTAGGTAAAGGCCCCCGGTGTGGATGAAAGGCCGCGAATTTTCCTTACTATCTCCTCGCTACCCTGGGACCAGTCGATCAAGGCATCTGCCTTTGTGAGGCGGGGGGCGTAGGTGGCGCCGTTTAAGGGCTGAGGTCGGGGGGTAATCTGGCCTGCTACGAAAAGTTCGATGGCTTCGATGAGTAGTTCGGCCCCCAAACGGGCCAGCCGATCGTGCAGGCGATCGAAAGTTTCGTCCGGTTCGACGGGTGTTTCCCGTTGCAGAAGGATAGGTCCAGTATCGACCCCTTCGTCCATCAACATGATTGTGACGCCCGTGACTTCATCTCCCCGCATGAGGGTCCAGTTGATGGGGGCCGGGCCTCGGTGGCGTGGCAGCAAAGAAGGATGCACGTTGAGGCACCCGTACGGTGGGTTATGGATGAGGTCGGGGGGTAAGATCTGGCCGAAGGCGGCGACGATAACCATATCTAAGTTAAGGGCTTTGAATGCCTCTAAAAAAGCGGGGTCCCTCACCTTTTCCGGTTGCAGCACCTTAAGGCCATGGGTTAGGGCCAGCTCTTTTACCGGGGGCGGCGTGAGTTTTTTCCCTCGTCCCTGGGGTTTGTCGGGTTGGGTAACGACGGCTACGATGGGATATCCCTTGTCGATTAAAGCCTTCAAACTGGGTAGGGCAAACTCCGGGGTGCCCATGAACAACAGGCGTGGTTTTTCTATCACCTTATTTCTCCTCATTTCATCTTTCTGATGCGTACATCTATCCCTTTTTCGTCTTTTAGCAGTTTGATCAGGCGCGATACGTCCGTGTCTCCCAAGTGGTATGGATAGAGGATGCGGGGACGGAAGGCGCGGGCTGCGTCGGCAACCATCTCGGGGGTCATGGTGTAGGGGAGGTTCATGGGCAAGAAGGCGATGTCGACCCCTCTTAGGGCTTTCATTTCCGGGATGTTTTCCGTGTCTCCCCCTATGTATACCCGGGTTCCCTTGAAGTTTACGAGGTAACCGTTTCCTTCCCCCTTGGGGTGGTAGGGAACCCCGGAAGGCTGTAAATGAACGATGTTATAGGCAGGGAGGGCGGTAATCTTGATCTCGAAAAAAGTCCTTTCATCCCCGTTTTTCATGGCGTGAGCCCCGTTTAGGTAGCGGGCGCAAGCGGTATTGGTCAAGATGATGGTGCCTTTTTTCCTGATCACCTCTATCGTCCGGGGATCGAAGTGGTCGTAATGCTCATGGGTGATGAGGATGAGGTCGGCCTTGGGTAGTTGGGAATAATCTCCGTACCGGCCCACCGGGTCAATATGGATTACCTTCCCCCCCCACTCCATGCAGACAGAGGCATGGCCGATGAAGGTAATCTTGAGATCCCCATGGGGGGTGGAAATGACGTCCACTTCATAGGCGAAAAGCGAGGAAGAAAGGAGGATGATGGCGATGATAGTCGCCCATTCCAAATATTTTCTCCTTTTCATGGCGCCCTTTTCTCCTTTCTTTTTTTATTGACCTGCATTTTACCGCAAACGGGCGCCTAAAGGAAAGGTCTCATCTCGTATTGACCCGTATGGTATAATAGAGGAAATTTTGCGAGGGGTGTGCTTATGGCCCATAAGAAACCCGAAAGAAGAAAGGAATTGGATCGCCGTCGGCGGCGTCGGGAAAAGAGGCTCAAAGCCCGGGCAAAAGAGGCGCGTCTCAACAAAGTTTCTTGATTAGAGATAGGATAGCACTTTTTCCATCCTCCTTGCCTCGCGCACAAAGAGGGAGACGAGCTTCATGTCCTTGCGAAAGCGAAGGGGACGCCCCCTTTCGTCGAGGACATTGGTGCGGGTGCAGCTGTCAACCCCGGCCGGCCTTACGTATCTAATGGCCTCTGCCACGTTGTCAGGGCCCAGGCCGCCGGCCAGTATGACGGGGCGAGGACTTAAGTCCACGATTTCACGGGCAAGGGCCCAATCACAGATCTCACCCGTTATCCCTACAAAGCCGCTTACGGGTTGCTCTCCTTCTTGTAACGTATCGAGGAGAAAGAAATCCGTATAAGGCGCCAACGTACCGATGACTTCCTCGATGTGGCCCGCGAGTTCTCGGCTTGTGCGGCCTGGGCGAGGGAGGCCTATTGATCTTATGATGCCCAAGGAGGGAAATTTTTCCTTTACCTCCGCCTGAATCCGGACGAGGTTCGGAAGTCGGCTTAAAGGGCCGGCCAAGCCTCCCGAAGAAGGAGAGATAGCTTCGCAAAAATGGACAAAATCGGGCTGGAAATAGGAAAGGGCATGGAAGATGGCGAAAAGATCGGAGAAGAGAGGAATGATCACGCTTTTTTTGCCTTCTGCCTGTACGGCCTTTACCGTTTTCAGGAGGTAGGGCCATGGAGGGTCATCGGGCGAGTCAATGACCGTCCCCACATGGTCCACCCCCGCCTCTATGAGGGGGCGAACTTCCCTCGCCTCTTGAATTTCGTATATCTGGACGATGATGCCGTTCATGGGTTCTTCAATACCATCGGGCCTGCCCTCACGCAAGAAAACTAAATTTCCCTTTTCCTCTTCGGTCTCTTCATGTATTATCGCGCAAAACAAAGAGGAGATCTGCTCAAATGGAGAGAATATTTACCTTCACCGGGGCACAAAAAATAGTGTTCGGATGCGGCGCGCTACAAAAGTTGACCGCGTTTCTTACGGAGCTGAAAATTTCCCGCCCCTACGTGGTTATGGACCCCGCCCTGAGAAAGGTGGGCATGACGGAGCGCCTGGAAAAGTTGTTGAGTGCCGGGGGCTTTAAGTACGCCCTTTTTCAGGAGGTGGAGGCCGAACCACCCTTGGAAAGTGCCGATCGGTGTGCCCAAGCCGCCCGTCGCCACCAGGCCGACGGGGTGATCGGCATCGGGGGCGGCAGCGCCATGGATCTCGCCAAGGCCGTCTCCGTTCTTGCCCCCCATAAGGTGCGGGCCGAGGTGTATTTAGGGTTGAACAAGATCCCCCAGGCGGGGCTGCCGAAGGTCATGGTACCCACCACTGCCGGGACGGGCAGTGAGGTCACCTTTACGGCCGTCTTCAGGAGGAAAAATTTACAGAAGAAGGAGGGCATGAACAGCCCCTACCTTTACCCGGAGCTGGCCCTCTTGGATCCCGAGCTCACCCTCAGTTTGCCGCCGGAAGTAACGGCCACCACCGGTCTGGATGCCCTTTGCCATGCGGTGGAATCCTATACGTCCATTCAGGCCTCCCCCATGAGTGAGCTTTTCTCTCGAGAGGCGATTGCCTTGATTGGGGAGAACTTGCGAACCTGCGTTCACAACGGTCAGGACATCTCTGCCCGCTCGGCTATGTTGCTCGCCAGTCTTTATGCCGGCTTGGGGCTGGCCAATGCGGGGGTTACCGCCGTCCATTCCCTCTCCTACCCCCTCGGCGGCAAGTATGGAATTCCCCATGGCCTGGCCAACACCGTTCTTTTGCCCCATGTGATGGCCTATAACCTGCCGGCCGCCCTGGAAAAATTTGCGGACGTGGCAGCCCTCTTGGGCGAGGTGACGGAAGACCTTTCCCTGCGGGAAGCAGCGGAGATGGCGGTCGAAGCCGTCTATCACCTGATCGAAGATTGCGGGATCAATGTATCCCTGGAAGATCTGGGGATTCGGGAGGAGGCCTTCCCCGAGCTGGCGGAAGCCGCCCTCACGGTTACCCGTCCCCTCCAGAACAATCCTCGACCGGTCAAATTGGAGGATGCGATAAATATTTACCGCGCAGCCTTTTAGATTTCTACGCAGAAGGAGGAAGGGAAAAATGCCTGGATACGAAGTGTTCGGCACAGAAGAGAGAAAAGAGGTCATGGACGTCCTGGAGACGGGCGTCCTCATGAGGTACGGTTTCGATCAGGAAAGAAAGGGCATTTTCAAAGTTCGCCAGTTCGAAGAGGAATTTGCCCGCTATCTGGGCGTTTCTCATGCCCTGGGGGTTACGTCCGGTTCGGCGGCCCTGAAAGTGGCGTTGACGGCGATGGATGTATGCCCCGGTGATGAGGTCATCGTTCCCGCTTTCACCTTTATCGCCACCTATGAAGCCGTTTTGGAAGTGGGCGCCATCCCCGTAATGGCGGACATTGACGAAACCCTCAATCTCGATCCCGCGGCTATCAAGGCCTGTCTTACCCCTCGGACGAAGGCCGTGATTCCCGTTCACATGTGTGGTGCCGGGGCCCGCATCAGGGAAATAGTGCAGGAGGCGAAATCCCATGGCCTTTTCGTACTCGAGGACAATGCCCAAAGTTGCGGCGGCTCGGTGGGGGGGAAGAAATTGGGCACCTTTGGGGATATGGGGATCTTTAGCTTCGACTATTACAAGACCATAACCACCGGCGAAGGAGGCCTCGTGGTCACGGATAACAAGACGTTGGCCGATCGCGCCGAATGGTATCACGACCACGGCCATGACCACAATCCTCAGGTGAGTCGGGCCATGGAGGGACGCACGATCCTCGGTTTCAACTTTCGCATGAACGAACTTCAGGGAGCGGTGGGATTGGCCCAGTTGCGAAAGCTCGATTCGATCATCAGGCAACAAAAGAAGAATAAGGCCTTGATCAAGGACATGCTAAGCAGGGTTGCCGGCGTAAAATTTCGTGAGCTCGTCGATGCGGAGGGGGACACGGCCACCTTCCTTGCGTTCAACCTGCCCACAGAGGAAAAGGCCCTCACCTTTCAACGGGCCTTGGCAAAAGGTGGGTGCGAGACGGTTTGTTTCAAACACAACAAGTGGCATTACGTGCCGAACTGGGAACATTTCCTGGGCTTTTCCACGGCCAATTCTCAAAAATGGCCCTTTACCAACCCTAACTATCAGGGAGGGAAACCGGATTATGGGCGCCACCGTATCCCCCGGGCAGAGGACCTCCTGGGCAGGACGCTGTTTATGCCCATCTCCATTGTTATGCCGGAAGAGCGCATGAAAAAGATAGAACGGGCCATCGAGCAGGCGGCAAAAGAGATTTGATTCGAGGGGGCTTATCATAATGATTGTCGTTACGGGCGGGGCGGGGTTTATCGGCAGTGCCTTTGTCTGGAGACTCAACCGGGCGGGGATAAAAGATATCGTAATCGTTGATCGCTTGGGCAACGGTGAGAAATGGAAGAACTTGGTCAAGCTCCGCTATAGGGATTTCTATCACAAAGACGCCTTTTTGCGTCTCGTGAAGGAAGATGCCGTTCCCTTTTCGGTGGAGGCGGTCGTGCACCTCGGGGCCTGTTCCAACACCATGGAAAGGGATGCCGATTATCTGTGGGAAAATAACGTCCGGTATTCCCAGTATTTGGCCCGCTGGGCCCTAAAGCGGGATATAAGGTTCATATACGCCAGTTCCGCGGCAACTTACGGCGATGGCTCCCGTGGATTTTCCGACGACGACGAGACGACCCGGTTGCTGAAACCCATCAACATGTACGGTTACTCGAAGCAGGCCTTCGACCTATGGATTCTCGACCACGACCTGAGTCGTTTGGTGGTGGGTATAAAGTTTTTCAACGTCTTCGGCCCCAATGAGTATCATAAGGGGGAGATGAGGAGCGTAGTTCACAAGGCGGTGGGGCAGGTCCTGGCGGAAGGGAAGGTGAGGTTGTTTCGATCCTACCGCCCGGAATACGAAGACGGGGGACAGAAGCGTGATTTCATCTACGTGAAGGACTGCGTAGATGTCCTCTGGTGGCTTTTGCAGCATCCGGAAGTCACGGGCATTTACAATCTGGGAACGGGTCGAGCCAGGACGTGGAACGACCTCGTCTATGCCATTTTTTCCGCCCTCCAGCGCGAGCCGGTAATCGAATACATCGATATGCCACCCGGTTTGGAGAGGCAATACCAGTATTTCACCGAAGCGCGGATGGAGAAATTGCAAGGTACGGGTTGCCCCCTCTCCTTCTCTTCGTTGGAGGAGGCCGTATCCGATTACGTGCAGGGTTACCTTACCTCCGACGACCCTTACCTCGGTGGCGAAAATACTCGTCAATAGAGGAGAAAGCTACCTCCACCATGAGTTCGATGTCCTTTTCCTCCACGCAGTAAGGGGGCATGAAGTAGATGACGTCGCCTAAGGGACGTAAGATTACCCCTCGGGAGAGGGCCAGGCGGTATACGTTGTAGCCCACGCGCTCGGTCCAGTCGAAGGGGGCCTTCGTCATGCGGTCTTGGACGATCTCTATGGCGCAAATCATGCCCGTCTGCCGAAATTCCCCGATGTGGGGATGCCCTTCGGCCCGGGGGCGGGCAAGTTCACTGATCAGGCGGGCCTTTTTTTCGTTCATTCCGAGGACGTCCTCTTCTTCGAAGATACGTAAGGTTTCTAAGGCGCAGGCGCACGCAAGGGCATTGCCCGTATAGCTGTGGCTATGGAGGAAGGCTTTGAGCTCCTTATATTCGCCGTAAAAAGCCCGATAGATGTCCTCCTTCACCAAGACTACAGAAAGGGGCAGATAGCCACCCGAAATACCCTTGGACAGGCACATGATGTCCGGAGAAACCCCGGCATGTTCGCACGCGAACATCTTTCCCGTGCGACCAAATCCCACAGCGATCTCATCCGCTATGAAGTGAAGGCCATGGCGATCGCAAAGAGCCCTCAGTTTTGTCAAGTATCGGGGGGAATACATTTTCATGCCTGCGGCACACTGGACGATGGGTTCGATGATTACGGCGCAGAGTTCCTCCTTGTGGGTGTTTATCATCTCTTCCATGGTGGCAAAACATTCGGCGTCACAAGTATCTCTTTCCTTTCTTAGGGGGCATCGAAAGCAGTCGGGCCCCGGTATTTTTACCGTGTCAAGGAGGAGGGGTTTGTAAATCCGACTGTAGAGGTCGATGTCACCCACCGAGAGGGCGCCCAACGTTTCTCCATGATAGGCATGGGAAATGGCAGCAAAACGTGTCCTTTTTGTCTCCCCCCTCTGCTGATGGTAGTGGAAGCTCATCTTAAGGGCAATTTCCACGGCAGCAGAGCCGTTGTCGGCAAAGAAGACCCGCGTTAGACCCGGGGGAGTAATATTTACGAGCCTTTCGGCCAGTTCAATGGCGGGTTTGTGGGAAAAGTGGGAGAAGATAACGTGTTCCAACTGGTCGGCCTGGGCCTTCAAGGCCCTATTTATGCGTTCGTTGCTGTGACCGAAAAGATTTACCCACCACGATGAAATGGCATCCAGATAGGCCTTCCCCTCGAGGTCATAGAGATAAGCCCCTTTCCCATGAGAGATGATAATGGGCGGATACTCTTCGTAATCCTTCATTTGCGAGCAAGGATGCCATATGAACCTGAGGTCTCTTTCCTGCCAGTCTCTCATGGGCCTTTACCCCTTAATTTCATCTCTCGCGCTACCTCCCCGATGGCCTCGACGGTGGATTGTAAGTCTTCCCACGTGTGGGTAGCCATCAGGGAAATCCTCAATCGGCTGGTGCCTGCCTTCACGGTGGGTGGGCGCAGGGCAGGGATGAAAATGCCCCTCTGCCAGAGCCTTTGGCTGAATTCTACCGTTTGGGTGGCTTCACCTATAATGATGGGTATAATGGGCGTTTCCCCCTTTAAAACGGGTAACCCAATGGCGACCAGTTTTTCCCGCATCCACCTCGCTTTTTCTAAGAGCTCTCTTCTCCTTTCCGGTTCACTTTTCACGATGCTCAGGGCAGCAAGGGATACGGCACAGGAAGCCGGATTCAAGGCCGTGGAAAAAATGAAGCTCCGGGCCTTATTTATAAGATATTCTATTAGAACGCCTTTTCCCGCGATAAAGCCCCCTTCGCTGGCCAGGGCTTTGCTGAACGTGCCCATCTGGATGTCTATCTCTTGTGACAAGTTGAACAAGTCGGCCGTTCCTCCCCCGTGTGGCCCCAAAACCCCCGTGGCGTGGGCATCGTCTACCATCAGCACGGCTTTTTCTTCTCTGGCCAGGGCGACCAAGTCGTCGAGGGGGGCCATGTCTCCGTCGACGCTGAAGACGCCATCGGTTACGATCAGGGCCGGTCGGCCCCGATAGTGGGCCATCTTTTCCTTGAGGTCTTTTACATCGCCATGGGCGTAGATCACCACCTCTCCTTCGCTCAGCCGGCAGCCGTCCACGATGCTCGCATGATTCAGTTCATCGGAGAAGATGACCCATTCCGGGCCGGCCAGGGCGGAAATGGTGCCCACATTGGCCATGTAGCCCGTATTGAAGACGAGAGCCCTTTCCGTTCCTTTAAGGTGGGCGACTTCCCTTTCCAGTTGCCGGTGAATTTCGTAACTACCCGTCGTGAGGCGCGAGCCACCGGTCCCTACACCGTAAGATGCTATTGCTTCGTAAGCGGCCTGCTTCAATCTGGGATCTGAGCATAGGCCGAGGTAGCTATTGGAAGAGAAAAGGAGGAACTCTCTCCCCTCGATCATGACGCGGGGGCCTTGGGGAGAGGCAAGATATTTGGGTTCGCGGTAAAGGCCGCGCCCTTTGATGGCCGCCAACTTTTGCGTTAGGTAGTCGGCAAAGTTCATCTCTTTTCCGTGTGAGGGAGGGGCTTCAGGATGGAGTTTAAATCGTCTTGGGTAAGGCAACGATCGAAGACGGGCAGGATCTGTTCCGTCTCGAGGGCACTTAAGGGGGGAATCACGTAAATGTTCTTTAACCCCGTAAGGTGCCGGAGCACGCTTACGTTTTCCACCTCGAGGGGCAAGCCCTGATATTGGTTGATGAAGAGCGCCGTGATGGAAAGCCCTTTATCCCGGGCCAGATGAAGGGTGAGAAGCGTGTGGTTGATCGTGCCCAACCCCGCCCGGGCCACGAGCAAACAGGCAAAACCCAGTTCGGAGATGAGATCGTACTGCATAAATCCTTCTTCATTTAACGGAACGGCCAGCCCCCCGGCCGCTTCCGCCACGATCACCTCGTAATGTTCCTTTAAGTAGGCAAGAGAGTTTTTTATCTTTTGCCGTAAGATGGGTCGCGCCTCCCAACGGGCGGCCAGATGAGGGGCGACCGCTTCCCGATAGGCGAAAGGAGACACTATTTCTTCTTTTTCCCCCACACCGGAGATGCGTTGGACAAAAAAGGCATCGGCAGGGTGGAGGCCCGTTTCGTCTTCAATCTGGCCGCTGGATACAGGCTTGAAATAGGCAGCGCGTAAGCCACGCCTCGAAAGCAGAGTCATCAGGCCGGCGGCGACGACCGTTTTCCCCACTTCCGTATCGGTTCCGATGATATAGACACCCCTTACCATTGCTTGCCTCGCCGAGATCAGTAAGCGATAAAGATACAGTTGTTTCCGTGAAAAGTAAAGGATGGGAAAGGGAGGCTCCTTGCGGTGGGACGAAGATGATGATATGTCTCGTCAAAACCGTAAGAAAGGATGGCAAGATGGGTACGGATAACTGGGTGTTTCTGGAGGTGATAGAGTGGTTCGATGAAACTGGCCGGGAGATGGTGCATCGCATTCCGGAGGGTGGGTCGGGTGAAATTAAATGGGGTGCCCAGCTGATCGTGAGGCAGTCCCAGGTGGCTGTTTTCTGCTATAACGGCCGGGCTTACGATGCCATCTATCCCGGTCGCCATACCTTGAAGACGGGTAACATCCCCTTACTGACCAAGGCGCTATCCGTCCCATGGGGGTTGACGAGCCCTCTTAGGGCCGAAGTATGGTTTGTCAACATGAAAGTCTTTGCCAATCTAACCTGGGGCACGCGGGACCCCGTCGCCTTTCGGGACCGGGAACTGGGGTTGATAAGACTGAGGGCCCACGGGGTGTTTAATATCCACATCGTGCAGCCCGTTCTATTCATAAACACGATGGTGGGTACCCAAGGCATCTATACGACGGCGGAGATAGAAGATTATATGAACCAGGTCATCGTCTCCCGGTTCAACGATATGATGGGAGAGAAGATGAATACCGTCTTCGATCTCCCCTCCCGCTACCAGGATTTGTCCGATGATTTGAGTCATGTTCTAAAAGAAGATTTCGGCCGATTCGGCCTTGCGCTCGATGCCCTTTACATAAATGCCATTACACCTCCCACCGAGGTCCAGCAGGCCATTGACGATCAGAGCAGGCTGGCCGTTTTTGACGATGTAAACAAGCTACTGAAGATGAAATTGGCTATGGCGATGGAAAGGGCAGGAAATCAAAGCCAAGGGACGGGGGCAGGGCTGGGCATGGGCATGGGATTAGTCATGCCCGCCGTGATGGCTGGCGTGTTCGCGTCCGAGACGAAGGAAAAGCTCTCTTGCCCTGATTGCGGGGAGAGTATACCTCAGGCGGCGAGGTTCTGCCCTTTTTGCGGTCACCAAATTCTTGTCATCAACCGATGTGCTTACTGCGGCAAGAACCTGCCGGCCCGTGCCCGGTTCTGTCCCATGTGCGGTAAACCGGTGGGGGAGAAGCCCACAGTTCGTATCTGTTCTTCCTGCGGTGCAGAAAATCTGCCCTTTTCCGTTTTCTGCAATCAGTGTGGAAAAAGGCTCTAACCCTTTAGCCCACTTGAGAATCGAGGGAAAGCGTGTCCCCCAGGTTACATTGGGAAATCGAGCATGAATGTCCTCAATGTGGTGCCCCTGTGACGCTAAAAGAGGGGGACCGTATCTTGACCTGTAATTTTTGCCGAACCCGTTTGTATCTTGTGGCGCGCCATATGTTTCGCTACTACCTGCCCAGTGCTGATGCCCGATCGGACGAGATGTTTTTTTTCCCTTATCATCGCATCAGGGGTTTGAGTTTCTCGATAGGTCTCGATGGGATTCAAGCCCGCTACGTAGACATGAGCCATCGCTTGTTCAATGTGCCTAATCTGCCCCTCTCCCTGGGCGTGCGGCCTCAAGCCATGACCCTGCGTTTGGTCGAACCTCAGATGGAGGGAAAATTTGTCATGCCCTCGTCCGGCAGCCCTTTTTTGAAGCAGGAAAAGTTACCCGGCGAAAGGTTTATCGGTGAAACGGAGAGCATCATCTACTTGCCCACTTACGTAAGGGACGGACGGCTTTACGATGGCCTGTTGGCGAGGCCTCTTGCTGTTTGGGATGCAAGTTCATTTTTGGTGTTTGAGGCGTGTCCTCCATGTGAGATAAGATATTTGGCCACTTTGTGCCCCAACTGCGGCGGGGATTTAGAAGGTAAGGGGGAGGCCGTAGCCCTCACGTGCCCCAACTGCCAGACGGCGTGGATCTGTAAGGAGGGTAGGCTTTTACCCCTATCCTTTGGACTTTGGCAGGTGGCCGATGAGGTGGTTTATTGGCTTCCTTTCTGGCAGTTAAAGGTAAACATTTCTGGCCTGAGCCTGGATTCTCATCCTGCTCTCCTCGAATTTGCCAACTTGCCCCCCCGGACGGAAAAAAACTCTAAAGAAGACGGGCTATACTTTTGGGCCCCCGCTTTTAAATTGAATCCCGAGCATTTCCTGAGGTGGGCCCGCCAGATGACCATATTTCAACCCCGGGTTTCGCTTACTATCCACCTGAGGGGAAAGAGTCTTTATCCCGCAACCCTACCCGTGGAAGAGGCCTTAGAGATCATTCCTGTAATGCTTGCCGAATTGGTGAAGAACAAGCAAGCTTTCATTGAAAAGACCTTGCCCGGGCTTATGGTGGACCTTAAGGAAGTAACCCTCGTGTATCACCCTTTTAGGGAAAGGAAAGGTGAACTGGTACATCAGTCAATGGGTCTCGTTATCCAGCGAAACGCCCTTGAATTCGGTTTTCATCTATAGTGGGAAGGGCAAATGAGCGGGCTTGACGTGACTAATTCTAAGTTACGTGGTAGTTTCGAAAAACTTTTAGGCGCAGGTGAGTACATTTTGGGTAGGCTTAGAAAGGGATTAAAGGGGGTTATTCTGACTCTTCTTTTGACTTTTTGGGGATACTTTCCCCCTGTTTGTGCTTCCCCGGTCGATGAAGGGCATTTTTTTGCTGCCTTGAAGGCACGGAGTCATCAATACGGATGGAATGATTTGCGCATCTCCGATCTGCCCTGGGAAAGTTACCGGAAATCGGCGGGAGGGTATCCTTTGGTATTTCTACGGCTCGGCGATGACGTTAAAAATTGCGTCCTCTTTTTGGGCGGGGTGCATGGCGACGAGGCACCTGCCGTCTACCTCACATTCATGCTGGCCCAGTATCTTCGGGAACATGCCGAACTTACGCGGGGCAAATGCATCATCGTTGCACCACTCGTTAACCCCGATGGTTTCTTGGCCGAACCGCCGAGTAGAGTAAATAGCCGCGGAATAGACATTAACCGTAATTTCCCTACCCGTGATTGGTGGCGGGAGGCTAATCATTGCTGGCGGATGAAGGCCAAAGGTTTAAGACGCTACTATCCCGGCAGGAGACCCGCCTCCGAGCCAGAGACGCTTTTCCAGGTTGCACTCATCCATCGGTTCAAACCCTATAAGATCTTGAGCATTCACTCTCCCCTCAACTTCTTCGATTACGATGGCCCCTCTACTGACCTCGACTCCTTCGAAAAATGGATGGAAAAGATGGCCAGCGAGGCCAATCACCCGTTGAAAAAGTTTGGGTATTTCCCCGGCTCCTTGGGGAATTACGCCGGTCACGAACGAGGGATCTTTACGGTGACCCTCGAACTCCCCAGTTCTGACCCGAAGGAGGCAAGGAATTACTTTAGGCGGTTCCAGACGGTTTTTATGAAATTCATAGACCTGCCGGTATGGGGGGTACCCTCTCCTAACCGCTAAGGGTCGGGCAAATCGGGGCCGTGTCATCGGTTGCTTGACACTTAATGAAGAGACGTTAGTTTATCTTAAAAAGACAGGAGGTTGAAAGATGAGTAAATCCATCAAAGGTACCCAGACGGAGAAGAATCTACTTGCGGCCTTTGCCGGTGAATCCCAGGCTAGGATGAGGTATACGTACTTTGCCAGTCAGGCCCGAAAAGAGGGTTACGAACAGATCGCCAATATTTTCCTCGAGACGGCGGAAAACGAAAGGGAGCATGCCAAGGTGTTTTTCAAGTACCTCGAGGGGGGAGAAGTGGTCATTACGGCTGGCTATCCGGCCGGCATCATCGGGGACACCAAGACCAATCTGGAGCAGGCGGCCAATGGCGAGCTTCACGAATGGAGTACCCTCTACCATAACTTCGCCGAGGTGGCCAGAGAGGAAGGGTTTGCCGAGGTCGCACGATCTTTTGAACAGATTGCCAAGGTGGAAAAATTTCACGAAGCACGCTATCGCAAGCTCATTGAAAATATTGAAAAAGGAGAAGTGTTCAGGCGTGCGGAGGTGAAAAAGTGGCACTGTACGAACTGTGGATACGTGCATGAAGGCACGGAAGCCCCGAAGGTGTGCCCTGCCTGTCTCCATCCCCAGAGTTACTACGAAATCCTGGCCGAGAACTATTGATGAAAAAAGGGGGCACCGAAGTGCCCCCTTTAACTTGGATTACTTTAACCTTACGCCTTTTCCTTCGCCGCATTCTGCCCAGCGATGCGACCGAAGACGATGCAGGTAGCCATGGCGACACCACCCAGACGTACGGCACCGTGGACGGCTCCCACGATTTCCCCGGCGGCATAGAGCCCAGGGATGGGTTTGAAATCAAATCCAATTACGCGGGCTTCCGTATCTGCATAGAGGCCCCCCATGCAGTAATGGACTTTGGGCCACAGCCTCGCGGCGTAGAAAGGCGGGGTGGCGGTCGGTTGTGCATCGGGGAAGATCATGCAGCCTAAATCTTCGTCTTTCTTCTTCTCCACGAAGCTGTTCCAACGTTCAATTTGCGCGAGGAAGTCTGCTTCCGGTATGCCGTAAAACTTGGCCAGTTCTTGCAGGGTATCGAATTTCTTGATGGCCCCCGATTGCAGCCCCTTCTCCAGGGCGTCGGGGAAGACCTGCTTCTTTACCGCATAGGAATCCCCCATAATGATAACCGGATGCCCTAAGAGGATGATGGCATCCGCCCGTTCCTTCCGGTTGCCCGTTTCCTTGAAGAATCTCTTCCCCGTCTTGGGATCGATCATGGGGCCGTAGCCCACGAGGCGTTCACAGAACAGAGGCACGTATCCGAAGCCCTTTTCATCCGGGCTGGTCCAGGGACCCAGTTGGATCCAATCCAGGTGAACGGTCATGGCTCCGGCCTGCCCGGCAGCCAGCAGGGCTTCTCCTGTAGCCCCGGGCTGGTTCGTGGAATCGAATCTTTCATCGAGGCGGGGGTCATGGACGAGGCGGAGCCTAATATCCCTGGAAAACCCTCCCGCCGCCAAGACAACGGCGCGTTTTGCTCTTATGAAGGCCCTCTTCCCCGAAGATTCGTCCGGAAACTTGTAATCCCTCTTCACTTCTGCCCCGACGATGCGTCCGTTCTTGTCGGCGATTAAGCGCATGAGCTTGGTCTTGTTTTCCAGGCTAACCCCCAATTCCCGGGCTTTCTTCAGGAGCTTGTTCACGAGCTCCGAGCCGGAGGCGTTCACCGTCTGGTGAGAACGCTTGACGGAATGCCCACCGTGGTAGGTTAAGCGGGCAAAATTGGCCCCTATGTAATTCATACACCATTCGAGGGCCTCGTTTGATTTCTCCGCCACGAGCTTTGCCTTGTCCACGTGGTTCAAGTAGAGGCCCGCTTTTAGCATGTCTTTTAGCATAAGCTCCGGAGAATCTTTGATTCCCGCCTCTTTCTGCATCTTGGTCCCGGCGGCGGAAAAGTCTCCCCCGTTGATGATAGAATTGCCCCCGAAAACGGGCATCTTCTCTATCACGAGGGTTTTGGCCCCGGCGTTCTTCGCTTCGATAGCCGCGGCAAGTCCCGCGAAGCCACTCCCTATGATGAGCACATCCGTTGTGGTATCCCATTTCTTCGGAAGAGTTCCCGCCGCGGCTGCCGCCGGGGAAGGGAGGGCGAAGCCACCCAACGCCGTGCCTGCAATCAGCGCCGTAGAGCCCACGGATTTGACAAAATCTCGCCGCGTCAGATTGCCCCAGACCTTTTTGTTTTCCTTTTCTTGCTCGCTCATAGGAAACCTCCTTCGATCGTTCTCGGATTTACCTTTACTACTTTTGTGGAATACCCTCAATTGATATTTCTTCCCGGACGTGATAGATTTTTTTTATGGGCAAGGATGGAAGTTTCCAGATCGCAACGTTCAACGTCAATTCCCTGCGGAGCCGACTGCCTCTGGTGCTCGATTGGCTTGAAAAGCATCGCCCCCATGTTCTTTGCCTCCAGGAGACCAAGGTAGCCGATGATAAGTTCCCTTGGGATGCCTTTACCGAAGTGGGGTACCACGCTTTCTTTCGGGGCAGCAAACAGTATAATGGGGTGGCGACCCTTTCTTGGGCGCGACCGGATTACGTTTCTTTCGGCTTTGATGACGGGGGGCCCCGGGATGAGGATCGCCTCCTTATAACCCGCTTCGGTGATCTAACCGTGGTAAATACCTACGTGCCCCAGGGAAGGGAAATGGGCACGGAGCACTTTGTCTATAAACTCGAGTGGTTTCGCCGACTAAAGGCCCTTTTTTCTCAAAAATTCTCCCCTCACGAGAAGGTGATTTGGTGTGGGGACTTGAACGTAGCCCGCGAGTCCATAGATGTGCACGACCCCAAACGCCTCTTAGGGCATGTGGACTTTAACCCGGAGGTATGGCAAGCCTTCGACGAGGTTGTCTCCTTCGGGCTGGTGGATTTGTTCCGCCTGGCCCATCCGGGGGAAGAGGGCCAGTTTACCTTTTTCGATTATCGCGTGCCGAAAGCGGTGGAACGGAAGATGGGATGGCGGGTAGACCATATTTTGGCGACCCGGGTACTTGCCACGCGCCTGAAAGATTGTTACATCGACCTGACCCCCAGACTGAAGGAACGTCCCTCGGACCATACCGCGGTTGTGGCCGAGTTCGATGACATAGGATTATGACCGATATTTTGAAGGCCAATGCGGAAATTGCCGCGCGCTTTGAAATAGTGAAAGAGCGCGTTAGAACAAGCACAACCGTCCCCGAGCTCTTTAGCTCGTGGTATCGCAGTATGGGGGAGGTCTTTGGCATCCCTTTTCTTTGGGTCTCCCTCATGGAGGACGAGTTGGCCGAGCCGTTAAAAACAGCCCTCTTTTCTTTGGAGGAGTTTCAGTACCGATTGAATTTCATCAACCGCAAAACTTTCGAAGCCTTAACGGGTGGCTTGAGGGAGCCGATTTTGGTGAGCGGAGATATCCGCCCTTACTTCCCCCTTTTTCCCCGGCATAGGTACCTGTTGAGGTCTATGGCCATCGCCCCCTTCACGCTGGGAGACGAAGTCGTGGGGAGCTTAAATCATGGCGATCCTTCTCCATTTCGCTATACGCCGGATATGGATACGACGCTGCTTTCCTCTCTAACCAGCGCCATCTCCTTTCGCCTGACGGAAATTATATCTTTTCCATGAAACCTCCCCGCCGTCGCCGCTTTCATCTCCCGCCTGCCCTGATGGAGCCTTCGATCGACGGTTCCCTGAAGAAGGTCTTTAATCTCATCGGCCGGCCGAAGGAGAGGCCTTTTCAACCGGACCCTTTTCAGCTCGAAGCCCTCGAGGCGATACGAGAAGGCGACTGCCTCGTTACGGCCCCCACCGGCTCGGGCAAGACGTGGATTGCCCGGGAGGCCATCAAGGGCGTACTGGATAGCGGCGGTCGGGCCTGGTATGCCACACCCTTGAAAGCCCTTAGCAATTCCAAATGGATAGAATTCGGGGCCTATTTCGGGGGACAAAACGTGGGCATCCTCACGGGGGATACGAAGGAAAACCCCGAGGCCCCGATTATTGTGGGCACGACGGAGATACTGCGTAACCAGATGTACGATGCCATGCACGAAGGGACGGATTTTCCCTGCAATCTCGTTGTGCTGGACGAAGCCCATTATTTGGGGGACCCGGAGAGAGGGGTCGTGTGGGAAGAGGTGATGATTTATCTCCCGGCTCGTGTCCACCTCCTTTTGCTTTCGGCCACGATCGGTAATGCAGAGGAAATTGCGGCGTGGCTTTCCGAACTTCGAGACAAACCCTGCCGGGTGGTGAGAGAGGAAAGACGGCCAGTGCCTCTTTTCCCGCTTTTCCTTAACCCAACGGGCCGGATATTGCCCTTCATGGTGAAAAAAAAGTTAAACCCGCAAATAAGAGATTTTGAGCTGGAAGGCCGCAGGATACACGTAAGCCCTCCGTTTGGAGAAATCCTCAAGGTAATGAGGGCACTTGACCTTCTTCCCGCCATCTTCTTCCTTAAATCGCGTGCCGATTGTGACGCCGCCCTGAAATCGTGTCGGCGCTTTGATACGGAGAGGAAGGACGAAGGGGAGTTTCGGCGTTTTTTGGGGGAGATGCTGGAAAAATTCCCCTTCCTTTCGAATCACCGCCAACTTTACTATTTGGAGCACTGCCGCGTGGCCTCCCACCATGGGGGTCAACTGCCGGCTTGGAAGTTTCTCGTCGAAACAATGATGAACAGGGGTTTCTTGGAGGCCATCTTTGCCACTACGACCGTGGCCGCAGGTGTCAACTATCCTGCGAGAACTATCGTCATGCTCAACTCGGATATTTTCAACGGTCACGACTTCGCCCCTCTCAGAGGAACGGAGTTTCACCAGATGACGGGCCGGGCCGGCCGCCGGGGACAGGATAACATCGGTTTCCTCATGATCATCCCCGGTCGCTTTATGGATTTTCGCCATATCGAGGGGCTTCTCGAAAGCGGCCCGGAAAGCGTGGAGAGTCAAATAAAGGCGGATTTCTCCATGGTTTTGAATCTCCTTTTATCCCAGAGCCCGGAAGGAATCAGACAGATTGTGGAGCAGTCTTTCGCCGTTTTCCAGAGAAGGCATCGGAAGAAAAGGGGCGCCCAGTCGCTCTGGAAGGATTTTGAGCGCCACATCGCATTTCTGAAGGAAGAGGGCTTTGTGGATGAGGAAGACCGACTTACGTTTGACGGCCGCTGGGCTTCGCAGTTAAGATTGGACCAGCCCTTGCTCATCGCGGAATGTCTGCGCAAAGGGGCCCTTCCTGAAAACGCTGCCTTACTTGCCGCCATGGTGTCCGTCTTTGCTTATGACGGTGATCAAGAGCTGCGCACTCGTGGGTTTCGCCACCCTCCGGCAAAGCTCCTTAAAGCTTTTCGAAAGGTTCTTTCCGCCGTGAAACCTCTGCAGAAGAAACTCGAAGAAAAGGGTTTCGCAGTAAGGCCCATATGCTTCTGGCCGGCCCAGGTTATTTACGACTGGGCCCGCGGGTGGGATTGGGATGACCTCGTCAAGGGCACCGGCATATCGGATGGAGAGCTCGCCATGCTGGTACTGCGAACGGCGGATAACCTGAGACAGATTAGGTCTTTGAGTGCTACCCACGAAGAGATAGCTGCCATAGCCCAGGAGGCCATCGAGCTGATATTGCGCGAACCCGTCGTCTATTAAGTTTTCCCTTGACAGTGGAGCACATATCGCATTATACATCAGAGACTTTTTTAAGTCCCCATCGTCTAGTGGCCAAGGACACAGGCCTTTCACGCCTGTAACCGGGGTTCGACTCCCCGTGGGGACGCCACTTTTAGCCTTCATTTCCGGGGAGACGTGTTCTCCCCTTTATTGTTTGCCCTTCACAGATATTCTTTCAAAAAACGGCCCGTATGAGATTCCGGCACACGACAGATCTCCTCCGGTGTACCGGTAGCTACGATTCTCCCCCCTTTAGGGCCCCCTTCGGGTCCGAGATCAATGACGTAGTCGGCGCATTTTATAACTTCGAGGTTGTGCTCGATGACGACGACCGTGTTGCCCATATTTACCAGCCGGTCGAGGATGTCGAGGAGCTTTTGGACATCTGCGAAATGAAGCCCAATGGTAGGCTCATCTAAAATGTAGAGGGTATTGCTGTTGGTTTTTTTCCCCAACTCCCGTGCCAGTTTGATACGCTGAGCTTCGCCCCCGGAGAGGGTGGTGGCCGATTGCCCTAACCTGATGTAGCCGAGGCCGCAATCACGCAAGAGTTCCAGTTTTTGGCGGATGGCGGGGATGTGGGCAAAAAATGCGAGGGCTTGAGTGACCGTCAGGTTGAGCACGTCGTCGATGTTTTTATCTTTGTATCTGATTTCGAGCGTGTCGGGGTTGAAACGTTTCCCCCGGCACGCCTCGCATGTCACGTAAACGTCGGGGAGAAAGTGCATCTCGATGCGGATAAGGCCGTTGCCTTCACAGGCCTCACACCGCCCTCCTTTGACGTTGAAGCTGAAACGCCCCGGTCTGTAACCCCTCATCCGTGCCTCCGGCAGTTGGGCAAAGAGATCACGGATGTGGTTGAAGACCCCGGTGTAGGTGGCGGGATTGGAGCGAGGGGTGCGGCCGATGGGTTGTTGATTGATGAGGATCACGCGCTCGATTCCCCCCAAGTCTACAATGCGTTTGATCTTCCCTATGGGTCCCCTTTGGCGGTTGATTTTTCTCGCCAGGGCGCGGTGGAGGGTCTCAATCACCATCGTGCTTTTCCCGGAACCGGAGACTCCGGTTACGACCGTAAACAGTCCCACCGGAATGCGGATATCTATGTTTTGCAGGTTGTGTTCGTACGCCCCTTCAATGACGATGAATCGTTCCGACGGTTTTCGCCTCCTCTTGGGGAGCTCTATTTTTCGCTGGCCGGATAAGTATTGCCCTGTTAGGGACCTTGCGCAACGGACGATTTCTTCAGGCGAGCCCTGAAATACGATTTCTCCCCCTTCTTCTCCGGCCCCCGGCCCCATGTCCACAATATGGTCTGATGCCCGCATGACATCGGCATCGTGTTCGACTATGATTACCGTATTTCCCAGATCGCGCAGTTGCTTCAGCGTGCCGATGAGCCTTTCCGTGTCTCGCTGATGCAGACCGACGGTGGGCTCATCGAGGATATAAAGGACGCCCATGAGCCCTGAACCGATTTGCGTCGCCAGGCGGATACGCTGATTTTCCCCCCCGGAGAGGCTGCTGGCGGTCCGGTCCAGGCTCAGGTAGTCCATGCCCACGTCGATGAGAAACTTCAGGCGGTCCATGATCTCCTTTCTCACCCTTTCGGAGATGGCCTGTTCCTGAGGGGTAAGGTTAAGACGGCGGAAGAATTCGTAGGCTTCCCCAATGGAGAGACGGCAGACTTCGTAGATGTTTAAACCGCCCACCCGAACGGCGAGGCTCTCCTTCTTTAGCCGGGAGCCGTTACAGGTAGGGCAATGGCGCAGGTTGATGTAGCGGCTAAGCTCTATTTTGAGGGCGAAGGACTGGCTTTCCCTCCAGCGCCTTTCCAATTGCTTTATTACCCCTTCGAAGGGCCGGTGGTAGAAGACGCGTCGCCCGTCACGATCGGCGAAGAATCTTATCGCCTCCTCCCCCGATCCGTAGAGGAGCACCTGCTGGACATGAGGGGGGAGTTGATTGAAGGGGGTGTTCAAGTCGAACTGAAAATGGTCGGCCAAGGCCTGGAGCATCTGGTGGTACTGGACGGTATCCCGCCCTTCCCAGGGGGCAATGGCGCCTTCGCGGAGGGAGAGGGAAGGATCGGGAATGACGAGATTTTCATCGAAAAACATCTTGCTTCCGAGGCCATTGCATTCGGGACAGGCCCCGTAAGGGCTGTTGAAAGAGAAGATTCGGGGGGCGAGCTCCGGCAGGCTTACGCCGCAGATGGGGCAGGCGTAACGCTCACTGAAAAGGATTTCTTCCCCCTCGAGTACCTGGACGATGACCAGGCCGTCGCTTAGTCTCGAGGCCGTTTCTATGGAGTCCCGAAGGCGCGGGCGGATACCTTCCTTCACTATCAGTCGATCGACCACCACCTCGAGGTCGTGCTTCTTATTTTTGTCCAGGGTGATTTCCTCCGAGAGATCCCGCATTTGGCCGTCTAGGCGAACCCTGACGAACCCTTCTTTCAAGAGTTTTTTGAATTCCTTATGAAACTCCCCTTTCTTGCCTCGGACGATGGGCGATAGAATATGGATGCGACTGCCGGCCGGCAGGGCCAACACGCTTTCCACCATGGTATCTATGGTCTGGGACTTGATGACTCTGCCACAGGCGGGGCAATGGGGAACCCCGATGCGGGCAAAGAGGAGTCGCAAATAGTCGTAGATCTCCGTGACGGTGCCCACCGTCGAACGGGGGTTATGGCCCGAGGTACGCTGTTCGATGGCGATCGCCGGGGAGAGTCCCTCAATAGATTCTACGTCCGGTTTATCCATCTGGCCGATGAATTGTCGGGCGTAGGTGGAAAGGGATTCCACGTATCGCCTTTGCCCCTCGGCATAGATGGTGTCGAAGGCGAGGGAAGATTTTCCCGAGCCGCTTACCCCGGTAATGACAATGAGCTTGTCACGGGGCAGATCGAGGCTGATGTGTTTCAGGTTGTGCTGGTAAGCACCTTTTATCCGAATGTACTTCATGCGTTTATGGGAAGCGGATTTCGATGAGGGACATTTTTCGGTACGACTCTATCCACTGGTCGAACCGCTCGACCATTTTCGCTTCTTCTAATTTTTGGATGATTTCCCAGCGTACCTCCGATAAGGGTTTTACCCCCGCTCCCTTTTTCCCCACCACCAGAATGATGTGAAAGCCGGCTGGTGATTTTATCACCGGGCTCACCTGCCCGACGGGTAGCTTGAATGCCACCTCTTCTACTTCGGCATGCATGCTTCCCCGTTCGATGAAGCCCAAATCTCCCCCCGCCTGGGCCGCCAGCCCCTGAGAGAGTTGTTCGGCCAGAGCTTCAAACGGCTCTCCCTTCTCGATTCTCTCCCGGATGCCTTCGGCCGTCTTTCTTAAGACCTCGATTTTTTCCTCGCTCATGCCGGGGAGGATGGGGAGCAGAATCTGTTTCAGATGGACGGCCTCTTTTCCTTCGTAATCTTCCCGGTGTTTTTTGTAGTACTCCCCGATCTCTTCCTCGCTTATGACTATTTTGGTCTGGATTTCCCGGCGGATGAGGCGATTCCTGAGCATGTCTTCCCGCAATTCTTCCTTGTATCGCTCTAAATTCGTGCCTGCCTCTTCCAGGGATTTGGTGAAGTCGGCCAGGGTCACCTTCTTTTTTTCCAGCAATCGGGAAATGTACCCCATTACCTCGTCGTCTCTAACAACGATGCCTTTCTTCTTGGCCTGTTGCTCGATGAGCTTGTTGTTGATGAGGCGGTTTAAGAGGAACTTCATCGCCTCCTCGATGGCCCGTCCCCTTTCCGCTTCCGGTGTAGTGCGCTCGATATGTGCGCGATAAGGGGCAAAGGCTTCCTTCAACTCGGAAAGGGTTATGATATCCTCGTTCACGATGGCCACGATGCGGTCCACAACTACCGCTGGCGAGCATGTAGGGTAAATTAAAGTTACCGTCAAGATTATGGGTACCATCCATTTCTTCATTGGCCGCTCCCTTCCCTTTTCGATGCCGCATACGTTATCAATAATATCCGTTCCCTTCAACCCTGGAAAAGGGTGTTGATCGTTTCCGTTAGGTGAGAAAGGATATCCCTTCCTCGGAGGTGGGGTGCCGGCAAGGTCAACACGTGATCTGGAGAAATGCGCGCCTTATGCCCAATTTTCTTAATCATAGAGATGATGCGCTGGGGATCGATGGAGGTAGAAGGGGAGAATTGCAGGATGAATTCCCGCCCGTTGTAGATGAGTTTGCGGACCTTCATGGCCTGCAGACGATTTCTGATCTTGATGATGGCAAAGAGGTTTTCCACTTCTGCGGGCATGCGTCCGTGGGAGTCAAGGAGTTCTGCCCTGATTTCCTCAAGCTCTTCGTCGGAATGGGCAACGGAAATTCGTTTGTAGTAAAGAAGACGGAAATGCTCATCGGGCATGTAATCATCGGGGATGAAAGCGGAAATTCCGAGGTTGATTTCAGGTCTCCAATCTTCTTCCGCCGTATAGCCACCCTTAATCTCTTTGATGGCCTGTTCCATGAGCTCCGTGTAGAGTTCGTATCCGATGGCCGATACGTGACCGGATTGGGCAAGCCCCAGGATGTTCCCCGCTCCTCGAATGTCCAGGTCACTGGCGGCGAGACGGAAGCCGGAACCCGGTTCCGTGAGCTCCATGATCACCTGCAGTCTGCGAACGGCGTCCCGAGAAAGCATGGCGCCTTTGGGGATGAGGAGATAGGCATAGGCTTCTTCCTTGAATCGCCCCACCCGACCTCTGATTTGGTATAATTGGGCAAGGCCGAAACGGTCGGCGCGGTTGATGATGATGGTGTTGGCCGTGGGAATATCCAGGCCGGCACTGACAATGGACGTGCAAACCAGGACGTTGGCCTCTTGCTTCACGAAACGTACCATGGCCTCTTCGATTTCCCTGGGTTTGAGCTGGCCGTGAACCACGGCAATTTTCGCCTCCGGGACGAGGCGTTCGAGGTAATGGGCCATCGTGTAAATAGACCTTACGCGGTCGTGAAGGAAGAAGGCCTGTCCGCCCCGGGCTAATTCCCTCCTGATGGCGTCGGCGATAATGGTATCGTTGAACTCCACCACGTAGGTCTTAATGGGCAAGCGATTCTCCGGGGGGGTGTTGATGACGGACATATCCCTTAGGCCCACAAGGGCAAGGTGAAGCGTCCTCGGAATGGGCGTGGCGGTGAGGGTAAGGACATCCACCAGGGTGCGCAGTTTTTTGAGTTTTTCCTTGTCTTTGACGCCGAATCTCTGCTCTTCGTCTATAATGACGAGGCCCAGGTCTCTGAACTTGACGTCTTTCTGCAGGAGTCGGTGCGTTCCGATGACAATGTCAACCTGACCGCTCTCTAAGGCCCGCAGGATTTCTTCCGTCTCGGCCCTGGACCTTAATCGGTTAAGAACTTCCACCCGAACGGGAAAATTTTTGAAGCGCTCCCGGAAGGTTTGGAAGTGCTGTTCGGCTAAAATAGTGGTGGGCACCAACATGGCCACTTGTCTTGCATCCATGACACATCTGAAGGCGGCGCGGAGGGCAACCTCCGTCTTGCCGAAACCGGCATCCCCGCATATGAGGCGATCCATGGGTTTGTCCTTGTTCATGTCCACGTGGACGTCTTCGATGGCCTGGGCCTGGTCTGGGGTTTCCTCATATGCGAAGAGGGCACAGAATTCTTCGTAGAGGCGATCGGTAGGAGAAAAGGGGCGCCTTTCCATCACGGTCCTGGCAGCGTAAATGGCCACCAGCTCCTCGGCTACTTTGTAAATGGATTCTTTGACCCGCGTTTTCAGATTTTCCCAGCTGGTTCCCCCCAGGCGGTCGATGCGCGGAACGTAATTTTCCGGCCCCAGGTAACGCTGTATCCTGTCCAGGCGGTCTACGGGCAGGTAGAGTTTATCCCCGGCCGCATACTCGAGGAGGAGGAAATCGTTTTCTATGTCGTCGAATTTGATTTTCTCCAGGCCGCGGTAGATACCGATGCCGTGGTCTTTGTGGACAACGTAATCTCCCTCCTTCAATTCCCCGAAGGATCGCAAGAAGAACGATTCTCTGGGGGGACGGAATTTGTAGCGACGAGGGATTTTTTGGCCGAAGATATCCGATTCGCTGATTAGCACCACTTGGAAGGGCGGGTAAAAAAAGCCCCTGCTTAGCTTGCCTTCTACGAGAGAAATGGGGGGGAGGTGAACCCCGTTTAGGAGGATATCTATGAGGGATCGGTCTTCCGTTATCTCTTCCCCCCTGAACCCGTAATGGGCCAGAAGATGAGACATCCGTTTCTTTTCTTCTTCGCCGGAGCAAACGAAGATAATGCGGTTTTCTTCCTTAAGCCAGGTGGAGACACGCTCGGCGACCGGGGCGAAGAGACCCGCCTCTTCTCTTAAAGCATGGGTTTGTGGCCCAATCCCTAATTCTTTTGCCTCCGAGAAGGTGATGGATGGCCCTTCCATTTCGCCTAACCCCAGATTGTCCATAATGATTCGGGCCTTTTCTAACAATCGTGCTTGGGCTTCTTCACGGGCAAGGAACACTTCCCTTTCCTCGGGGTAGAATTTCCCTTCTTGTCGGGCCTGGTGGCACAAGCGATGGAAGGCGTTTTCGTGACCGGAGAGACCTTGGTCGATTTCTATCTGATCGTCCGTAATTACCACCGCGTCCTCGGGAAAGTATGAAAAGAGCGGATCTCGCTCCCTTGGGTCTTCATAGAAGAGGGAGAAGTACAAAGGGTTGACGGAAGAAACGAGATCACTCAAAATCTGTTCTTCCAGCCCTTCTTTTACTTTCCTTGATAGCCCAAGCTCGTTGGCCCTGATTTTCATCCGTCTCGCTGCTCGCTCCTGGGCTCGATCGTCGATGATGATTTCTCTAACCGGCAGCAGATGAAAGGCGCTCCGCTCGCCCTTGGAACGTTGCGTGTCGGGATCGAATTCGCGCATGGATTCTATTTCGTCTCCGATAAACTCGAGGCGGATCCCGTTTTTTTCCGTGGGGGGAAAGATATCGATTATATGCCCGCGGACGCTGAATTCTCCCGGAAAAGCCACAATGGCCGTGCGTACGTATCCTCCTTGTAGCAAGCGTCTTACAAGTTCCTCGCGGTCGACCGTATCCCCCAGCCGGTAGGTGCTAAGATAGTCGAGGAAGGTAACGGCCGGCATCGTGAGTTCACGGATGGATTCGGCGGGCAGGATGGTCACGATCGGTTCCGCGTTGAACAGGCGAAAGAGAATCCCTATCCTTTCCCTTTCCCTTTCGGGCCGAAAAGTGAACATGTCGGCGGAGACCGTCTCCCAGGATGGCCATGCATAGACGTGCTCACTGCCGAGAAAGAGAGCTACATCTTGGGCCACGATCCTCGCTTCCTTTTCTGAAGGGGTTACGAAGATCGTAGGTTTCCCCGTGTAGTGGAAAACGGCGGAAACGAGGAGGGCCTTGAGGGCCCCTTTTGCGCCCTTCACCCGCCACGTGTCTCGGGATTGAGACAGGTAATTTACGAGGCGGTGGATAGCTTCATCGGTCAAATTCACATGTTTGTTTACCATAAACGTAAACTTTTATATGAGGGCACCGGGGAATTCAAGCATAAAACTCTCCCTTCCCGATTGACAAGGTAAAATGGATGGGTTAGGACAATCACATGATTAGTGTGGAAGAAGCAAGGCAGAGGGTACTGGCGTCCTTTTCTCCCCTCGGAGGGGAGAAGGTAAGCCTTCTGGATGCCCTGGGACGGGTGTTGGCGGAAGACATCTATGCCCGCCGCCCTTTACCTCCCCTGGACAACTCGGCGATGGATGGGTTTGCCGTCCGGTCAGAGGATACGGCCCAGGCCTCGGGCAATAATCCCATCGTGCTCAGGGTCGTGGGCGATATCCCCGCGGGGACGATTTCCCGACGACCCCTGAATAGGGGGGAGGCGATGCGGATCATGACCGGAGCCCCCCTGCCAGTCGGGGCCGATGCCATCATTAGGAAAGAAGACGTGGAGGAGAGGGAAGGTGATATCGTGGTGCGTAAACCCACTCCGCCCGGTTTCGATGTCCGAAGGAAGGGCGAGGATGTCGAGGGGGGGAGTTTGGTTATTCCTCGGGGGACGGTGATGCGACCGGCAGAAATTGCCATGTGCGCCGCCGTGGGTCGCTCCTTTATCTCCGTTCACCAGCGTCCGCGTGTCACCATTATCTCGACGGGAAGTGAACTGGCTGAAATCGATGGGGAAGTGCCACCGGAAAAGATTATCAACAGTAACGGCTATGCCCTCGCAGCCAGCGTAAAGGCCTGCGGGGCCATACCGGTTATCTTGGGCATCGTACCCGACGAGCGCGCGGCCCTCGAACAGGTATTTCGCGCCGCCACGCGGGCGGAGGTAATCATTTCATCGGGGGGGGTATCCGTCGGAGATTACGACCTGGTCAAGGACATCATGCAGGAGGTGGGAAACGAGATGAAATTCTGGCGGGTGGCCATGCGCCCCGGTCGTCCCCTGGCCTTCGGCACCATCAACGGCGTGCCTCTCTTTGGATTGCCGGGGAACCCCGTATCATCTGCCGTTTCCTTTGAACAGTTCGTTCGCCCTGCTCTTCTTAAGATGATGGGTTTCAAGCACCTTTTGCGCCCCACGATGCGAGCCATCTTGGAGGAAGATATTGAAAAAAGCCGCGGGCTCACGTATTTTATCCGCGGTATGATGAGAAAAGAGGGGGAGCGAAATTTCGTAAAAACCACGGGTGGGCAAGGTTCTGGTATCATTACCTCGCTGGTAAAGGCCAATGTGATCATCGTGCTTCCGGAAGAAAAAGAGATAGTGAAAAAGGGAGAAGAAGTGGTAGTTCAGCCCCTCATGGAGGAGGGCCTTTTTATGGCATAAATTTAGGTGGAAGTGCCAAGGTCACTGGTGGGCCTCCCGGACTTCAAATCCGGTGTGGGGTGCTAAAACCGCCCCGGGTGGGTTCGATTCCCATGCACTTCCGCCATCATAAAAAAAGGGGGGGTAGCCATTTTTTAGCTAATCCTTTTTCTTTTTTATCGGCGGTTGGATTTGCGTCTTGGTTAACACTTTTCAAATCACCTTCCCTCGCTTTTCCGGCGTGTTCTTTCCCGAGTCTTTTCGGGATCTACATAAGGCGCACCCTCTCCACCAGCCGGTGCGGCCCGATCGGTGGCCTTACGTCCGGGATTTTATTTAGCCGGGCAGCGGTTTACGCACGAGGTGATCATTTGTAAAAAGTTTTGGCAATCAATCTTCATCATGGCATCATTCGTCTTTTGCGCCTGTTCGCATATATTATTGCAGCGTGCCTGTCCGGATGCGCACTTCTCGACGCAGGCCTTGCGGGCGAAAGACATCTTCTCCTCACCCACCTTGCCGACGAAAGTAGCCTTGGACTTATCAGGTACCGGAGGCGGATGCACAGTCGATTTCCCTGGTGTCAGAACGGGTGGCTTCGTAGGGGCCGGTATAGTAGCCGCTTCTGATGGCGGCCGAAAGACCGTCGGAGGAGTCGGGGGAGCCTGGGCCGGCTTCGTAGGAGCTGGTTTGGCGCCTTTACCTAAGATGAGTTCCTTAAGCTTTTCCGCTTGTTGATCGTCTGTTGCTTTCCCATCGCTTTGCGCCAGAGTCGGACTGGCCGCAAGTGCCACCAAAAATTGAAAGCCGAATTTCGGGGAGCAAATGGCTTCACCTTAATGCAAGGTGCCACCAGAAGGGTCGCTCGACATCCATTCTTTTCCCCAAATGAGAAAAGGGTGGGGCGCTCAAGCCGCCCCGGGTGGGTTCGATTCCCATGCCCATTTTTATTTTCGAAGGTTGAGAAAAAAACCCCATCGGTTATATAAGTTTAGCAGGGTGCAAGATTTGCCTTAGGGAGGTCTTTGGGTGAGGGGGGCTTCGTATTTGACACTTCATCGAACGGGGGAATTGAAACGAAGAGGTGAAAGACTATGGCAAATGATGGAGGCCTGTGAACTCTGTTTCCGGAGGTGCAAGGCCAAGAGGTTATCGGGGGAAAGGGGATTTTGCGGCGCCAATGCCCGACTGGAAATCTCCGCCTATCATCCTCATTTCGGAGAGGAAAGGCCTCTGGTGGGGAAAGGGGGTTCGGGGACGATTTTCCTCACCCATTGCAACCTTCGTTGCGTGTTTTGCTTGAACGGGGAGATCAGTCAGGGGGGGAAGGGCAAGGTTTTCACCATTGAGGACATGGCGCGCATGATGATAGATTTGCAGCGCCAGGGGTGTGTGAATATCAATTTCGTAACCCCCACCCATTATGTCCCGCACATCGTTCTGGCCGTGGATGAAGCGGCCCGTCTGGGCCTTTGCCTGCCAATCGTCTACAACACCTGTGGGTGGGAACGCCGGGAAGTGTTGAAGCTGCTCGACGGTATCGTAGACATTTATCTACCCGATATGAAGTACGCGGAAGGCGAGAAGGCAGCCCGTTACTCCGCCGGCGCCCGTACATATCCGGAAGAAACGAAGGAAGCCATATGGGAGATGCACCGTCAGGTAGGGGTGGCGAAGCCGGAGCCGGATGGGCTCATTTATCGAGGGCTCATGATAAGGCACCTCGTGATGCCGAACGACGTTTCGGGTAGCACCGAGGTATTGGATTGGATTGCCTCTCATCTGCCCCAGGATACTTATGTAAACATCATGTCCCAGTATATGCCCCTTCACCGGGCAAGGGAATTTCCGGAGATATCCCGTCGCATTACCCGCGAAGAGTATGACCTGGTGGTTCGTCATGCCGGGAAACTGGGCCTGACCAATCTCGAGATTCAGGGTTTAAGATAGATCACTGAAGGGCGTTTTTTACCGCTTGTCCCAGGGATTCGATGGTAAACGGTTTACCTAAGAACCCTTTCACCCCCAATAGACGCGCCTGTTTTACCCGTTCCGTTTCTGAGTATCCGCTTACTATTATGGCCCGCTGAGAGGGATTCACTTCCCTGATCTTTTCAAACGTCGTAAGACCGTCCCAGGGGCCTTCGAGAATCATGTCCAAAATGACAAGATCCACAGGGTTTTTTTTGATGAATTCCACCGCATCCAAACCATTGCTTACGGCTTGGGCCTCATATCCTAAGCGTTTCAGCACTTCCACCCCGAGGGTCCGCTGCTCGGGTACGTCGTCGACGATGAGGATCTTCTCTCCGTTTCCCTGGATGCGATCTCTCGCGGATACTTCTTCACTTTTTGTTTCCCTTTCTTCCGTGGTCGGGAAGTGGAGGATGAAGGTGGTTCCTTCCCCCTCTTTGCTTTTCACCTCAATGTAACCATCATGGTCCTGCATAGTCCACCAGACCACCGAAAGACCCAAGCCCGTTCCGCTTTTTCCCAATTTTTTCTTCGAATAGAAGGGTTCATATATTCTTTCCAGGTCCGCTTCCGGTATGCCTCGGCCCGTGTCCGCGATGGAAAGGGTAACGAAGTTTGCTGCCTGCGGGTCGTTTTCCGTCCGAATCGTTATCTTTCCTGATTTATCTATGCTCTCTACGGCATTAAGGATGAGGTTCATGATGGCCTTGTTTACATGAAAGGGGGAGGCTTTGATGTTCTTAAGATGGGGGGACAGGTCAAGGACGAATTCGATTTCAGGATGTTCGTCAATAATGTGTTTCCCCTCCGGGGCATCGAAGAAATCATGAATCGTCGTATTTAAGTTGATAACCTCTTTGACCGCGACTGCCCTCCGGGTAAGGGTAAGTAAATCTTGGACAATGGCCGATCCCCGCAGGCTGGCCTTTAGTATTTTCTCTACGAATTGGCGATTTTCATCTCCTTCCCGCATCAGGGTACAGAGCAGCTCCGCATTTCCCACCAGCACTCCCAGTACATTGTTTAGATCGTGAGCTACACCCCCCGCGAGGGTCCCGATGAGTTCCATTTTCTCGGCTTGATGGAGCCTTTCCTGAAGCCGCCTACTTTCCTCCTCCATGAGTTTTCGCTCGGTGATATCATTTCCGATACAGAGGATTTCTTTGAGATCTCCTTTTTCGTCGTAGATGGGCCTGTTGGTCCAGGCTACCCATACCCTGGAGCCATCTTTCTTTATATTTTCATTGATATTGCTCGTGTATTTTTCCGGATGCCGGGAGATATCAGCGATCATTGCCCGCAGATCTTGCCCCGCGGAATCCTGTTCTGGTACGATGGTTCCTATGACGTGCCGGCCGAGGATCTCTTTTTCCGTGTAACCGAAGAATTTTTGAGCATATTTGTTGAAAAAGGTTATACAACCTTCCCGATCCCTTCTCATGATGATGCTGTTTGCGTTTTCCACAAGTTCTCGATATTTTTCTTCACTTTCGCGTAGTTTTTTCAAAGAGGCTTCGAGTTCGTGTGTTTTGACCCGAACGCGGTGGTTCATGATGAAGATGAAGGAAATTAAAATCAGGAAGGCCCCGCCGATGATCGCCAGAATGATCGGGACGTATTGCCGATGGGAGGAGATAAAGAGGGAAAGGACGGTTTGCCCCTTCCATCTTCTCTCAATGGTCCTGTATTCCGCCGGCGTTATGCTTGAGAAACCGTCTTCTATTAATTTCAACATTTCTGATTGGCCTTTCCTGACGGCTCGGTGGAATTGTCCCGTGTACATGGTAAAAGCTTGCTTGAAGGCATCTTCTAAATTCATCTTAATTAGGTAATAGTGCGCGCAAGGTTCGTCGACGGAAAAGACCTTTATTTTTCCATTCTTGGCTGCCTTTAATATTTCTTCGTAACTGTTGAATGTTTGGATGGTGGTGATGCCGTTTTTCTTGAGGAATTCGATGCAGGCATCTCCGGCCTTGACCCCCACGGTAAATCCTTGCAGGGAATGAACGTTATCTATCCCGCTCAAGGTTTTGTGGTGAAAGACGGGTACGGGTATCTCTACGTAAGGTCGGGTAAAATCTAAATACTGGGCGCGCTCTTCCGTGAAAAAGATGGTATCTATCACATCGGCCTTGTTTTCTCTGATTTCCATTAGTGCCTTTTCCCAGTCCATGCCTTTGACGGTAACTGCGACACCTGTCTTTTGGGACCACAGTTGCCACTGATCGATGAGGATGCCCTGTAGGTCTCCCTTGGCATTTCTGAAGGAATAAGGGGGGTAATTGTCATCTATAACCACGGTTATTTGCCTCATCTCGGCGGCCGAGGCAGAGAGAAAGCTCAAGGCTCCGAAAAGGCACAGGATGAAGATTGCCAGGCAGTTTTTCCCTTTGGGCATGATAGTAGTGATTTTAAATCTATTTACCGGCAATGGCAAAGAAAAAAAGGTTGAGAGTTGACAAGGGGGGGCTTATGTGTTTTAAGGCATAAAAAATTAAAAGGAGGTGCTTTGCATGAGTTTTCGCAAAACATGGATCGCTTTTTTTGTTCTGGCTTGTTTTTTAGTTTTTGGAGGGCCAGTTGCGGCCGATGAAATCGTGGTCGGCTTCAGCGGTCCCCTCAGTGGTCCGGCCGCCGAATACGGTCAGGACATCCTCTTTGGCGTAGACCTGGCGGTGAAGGAGATCAATGCGGCGGGGGGTATCACCGTGGGCGGCAAAAAGTACACGTTCCGATTGGAAAAGTTGGACGACCGGGTGGATCCTACGCAGGCCACCAATAACGCCCGCCGTTTCAAGGCCAACGGTGCCGTAGCCGTATTTAACGGCGTATTTACCACCATCGCCCCCCTGCTCAAGATCAATCAGGAGAAAGGGCAGGAATTCATCGTGATGTCTTATACGAGCACGCCCAAAGTTACGGAACTCGGCAATAAGTTGATGGTTAACACGACCGTGACCTTCACCCCTTACGTGGAAGTTTTTTCCGATTGGGCCCTGAAGAAAGGTTGGAAGAGATTGGGCATGCTCGTGACCTTGGGAGCCTACGGCGAGGAGTGGAGGCACACCTTTAGAGACGTGTGGACCAAGAAAGGCGGGATCGTAACGGCCGATAAGCCCGCCAATTACTACGTGGAAACCGATTTTTCCGCCCCGATTACGGCGGTACTGGCCACGAAGCCGGATGTGTTGCTCATCGGCGGTCCTTCGGCCACCACGGCCCTCGTCATCGAACAACTTAGGTCTATGGGCTTCAAGGGCGGACTCATCATGGTGGATCAGGCAAAGCAAGACTACATTGCCCAAATCCTGAAAGGCTCGACGATTATGGGCGATTTAATCGGAACAGCAGGCGTTGACAGCTTACCTGGTCCGGCTTCGGTACCCTTCGAGAAGAAGTTTCGGTCGGCCTATAAGAGGATGGTAACCTGGGAATGTGCCCTAAACTATGATGCGATGCATGCCTTGGCCAAGGCCATCGCCGCGGCCGGTACTACCACGGACATTTACAAGATTAGGGCTTCTTTCCCCAAGGCATTCCCGCTTCTCGCGGATCATTATCCGGCCGAATGCCATGGTATAAACGAACAGGGACGGATGTTCTTCCCCTGCTCGATCCAGACGATTACGAAGGGCAAGCGGGATCCTTCAGGCCTTTACTACTGGTGGCCAAAGACCCAGCAGGAGTTCCAGAAGTACAAAAACGAATCCAAGATTGCCAAGGGCGTTTCGCACGTGTGGTTGAAGGTAGCCTTTTAAAAGGTAAAAAGGTTCCGATTCTTTACGGGGGAAGGCCGGAAATGACCTTCCCTTTTTTTATTTACCCTATGGTTTAAGTCTACCTTTACTTTTTCTCCCTTGGGTGCCATAATACATCCGCACCAAAAAATTCTTTAAAAGGGGGGTTTTCGGTATGAACAAGCGTTCCTTTGTTTTGACTTGGGTATGGGCGTTGGTTTTCGTTTTGTCTTTTTCTTTGACTGCTTTGGCCAAGGGGCCAGAAAAGGGACCTCAGCCGGGGATGGTCAATACCGTTCTGGGCCCTGTCTCAGCGGAAAAGCTGGGTACGACCCTGATGCATGAGCATTTTGCCTTTGCCTATCCCGGTTGGTTTGCGGATGTCACCATGTATCCTGAGGATTGGAAAGCGGCTTACAAAACGGGGCTTAAGGTCATCAAAGCGGCGAAGGCCGTGGGCATCAAGACCATTGTCGATGCCACGCCGAATGATACGGGCGGTAGAAACCCGGCCCTGTATAAGAAGTTGGCCCAGGCAACGGGCATTAATATCGTTTGTTCCACTGGTCTTTATACAGAACACGAAGGCTCGCCTGCTTACTGGAAGACGCGGGTCATCTGGGGCACCGATATATCCCAGCTCATCTCCGAGATGTTCATTCGGGAGATAACCGTGGGGATTGGCAAGACGGGAGTTAAGGCGGGGGTCATCAAGGTGGGGTCGAGCCCGGAGATGACCAAGTACGAGGAAGCAGTCCACAAGGCGGCGGCCATGGCGCAGAAAGCGACCGGCGTGCCCATCATTACCCACACGGAAGGTCCGAAGGGTGGTGTAGAACAGGCCGATTTCCTCCTCCGTGAAGGAGCAGACCCCAAGAAAGTGGTTATCGGCCATGTCTCCAACTCGCGGGACGTGGAATATCACAAGGCCATATTGGCCAAAGGGGTTTACATTGCCTTCGATCGCATAGGTTTGGATATTATTACCCCGACGGACGTAATTGTGAAGAATATAGCGACTCTCTGCAAGGAAGGCTATGCCAATCGCATCCTCCTTTCCCACGATACGGTCAATTATTGGCTGGGGAGGCCCATCTCTGTGCCGGACAAGTATTTGAAAGCCTTTGAAAATTGGCGCATCGATCACATCTCGAAAAATGTGATCCCCATGCTGAAGGCCGAGGGCGTTACGGATGAGCAGATAAAAACGATGATGGTAGACAACCCGCGGAATGTGTTTCTCGGGAAGTGATTTTAATTTGCTTTTTCTGGTGATTTAAGGTAGTTGATTAAAAGGCAGGGGTGCCCTGCAGGGGCTGAGAGAGACCCTTTGAACCTGAACCGGGTAATACCGGCGTAGGGAGCCACGTGACCTGAGCAATCTGGGGCGTACTCTCTAAGGGTGGAGGGTGCGCCCTTTTTATAAGGGGTGAACGTTTATGACCCAATTGGAAAAGGCGAGAAAGGGGATTATAACGGAAGAAATGGAGGCCTGCGCCCGGGCTGAGGGGGTTTCCCCCGAGTATATCCGTCAGGGCGTCTCTCAAGGGACGATCGTCATCGTAAGAAACAAACGCCACTTGCAAGTAACCCCCTTGGCCATTGGCCAGGGACTTCGCACGAAGGTTAATGCCAACATCGGTACTTCTAAAGATCGGGTGGATATCGATCTGGAACTCAAGAAAGTGGCCGTCTGTGTGGAAGCCAAGGCCGATGCCATCATGGATCTCTCCACCGGGGGTGATTTGAGGAAGATCCGCCAAACCATCATGGAGGCTTCTCCCCTCGTAATCGGAACGGTACCCATCTATCAGGCGGCCGTCAACGTCCTCGCAGAGGGCAGGTCCATGAAGGAAATGACGGCCGAGGATATCTTTCGCGTTATCGAAGAGCACGGGGAAGACGGGGTGGATTTCATTACGGTCCATTGTGGGGTGACTAAAAGGAGCGTGGCCGCCCTTACGGGTGGAAAACGCCTCCTGGGCATTGTCAGTCGAGGAGGGTCTATTCTTGCCAACTGGATGGCCTGCACGGGGCAAGAAAATCCCCTTTACGAAAAGTACGATAAGTTGCTCGAGATTGCAAGGCGCTACGATATGGTCTTGAGCCTGGGTGACGGGCTCAGACCAGGTTGCATCGCCGATGCGACCGATCGAGGCCAGATCCAGGAATTGATCACCCTGGGAGAACTGGCCAAGAGGGCCAAGGCGGCGGGGGTACAGGTTATGATTGAGGGACCCGGTCACGTCCCCCTTAAGGAGATAGAAGCCAACATCCTACTGGAGAAAACCCTGTGCGAGGGAGCGCCCTTTTACGTCCTCGGGCCTCTCCCGACGGATATCGCCGCCGGTTACGACCATATTGCCTGTGCCATTGGCGGGGCTCTGGCGGCCGCAGCCGGGGCCGATTTCCTATGTTACGTAACCCCCTCGGAACACCTGAGATTACCGACCCTGGCCGATGTTAGGGAAGGTATTATTGCCGCAAGAATTGCGGCCCATATTGCCGATCTGGCCAAGGGCCTTCCCGGCGCGAGGCAAAAGGATGATCAAATGGCCCGTTGTCGCCGTGATTTCAACTGGGAAGGCCAAATAGAGGCGGCGATCGATCCTGTAAGGGCCCGGGAGCTACTGGAGAAAACGGAAATTGGGCAAGAAGAAGGGTGCACCATGTGCGGTGACCTCTGCGCCATCAAACTCAATCGTCAAGCTTCACTCCGGCATGAAGGTAAGTAATGCCCGGGAAGAGGGCATACTGCTGGATTTTCTCGAAACCCACTTGGTGCATGGATTTTTTGAATTCCCCCGGCGATGGGAACTGAAGGATAGAATTTACCAGATAGTCATAGGCGGATGGGTTGGGGGACAGAAACCGGGCTCCTACTTTGAGTATTGTTCGGCTGTAGAGGTGAAATAAGAGCCGGGGCAAAAAATGGGGTGGGTTATGCATTTCGAGAATGAACACTTCTCCCCCCATCTTCAAGACTCGCTTTAACTCTCTTAAGGCCTCCGAGATAGGGCTCATATTTCTTATCCCGAAGGCCACGGTTACGGCATCGAATCTATTCTCCGGAAACGGCAGTTTCAGGGCATCGGCCCGGATAAGTTTTATCTTTTGAGAAAGCCCTCTACTGCTCAACTTTTCCCGGGCTATTTTTAGCATGGGCCAAGAGAAATCGGCCCCGATTATTAAAAGCTGGGGATGGGCGCGCACAAGGGCAAGGGCGAGGTCTCCCGTTCCGCTGGCCATATCGAGGACGATGCCCTGGGGGTAAGCTTTTACATGTTTTGTCACGAATTTCCGCCAGTAGAAATCGCACCCCAAGCTCAGGACGTGGTTCAGCACATCGTAACGATGATGGATGGAAGAAAAGATTTCCTTCACCAATCGGCGATGCTCCGTGGGGGGATAATCCTTCATCTTTTTAGCAGGTCTTTGGCCGTTTCTACTACCCGTGCCACCGTGAAGCCGAACTTTTCCTGGAGCACGGTGTAGGGGGCACTTGCCCCGAAATGGTCCAGGCTGATGATCTTGCCCTCCGGTCCCACGTACCTTTCCCACCCGAGAGAAATCCCGGCCTCGATGGCCACCCTCGCCTTTACCGCGGGTGGTAAGACCTGATTCCGGTATGCTTCCGGCTGCCTTGCGAAGAGCTCCCATGAGGGCAGGGACACCACTCGTACGCGGATCGACTCGGAGGCGAGTTTCTGCCCCGCCTGGAGGGCAAGGGCCACTTCTGAACCGGTGGCGATGAGGATCACCAGTGGAGTCAAGGTGGAAGAATCCCAGAGCACGTAACCGCCGAGGTGAAGACCGTGGGCCGGAGACAGGGATTTTCTATCCAGGGCTGGGACGTCTTGGCGCGTGAAGATAAGGGCCGTGGGTCCCTGTCGGTTCCGTAGGGCAGCATGCCAGGCCTCTTTTGCTTCTTCTGCATCGGCAGGACGAATGACGGTCAGATTAGGTATCGAGCGGAGATTCATGATCTGTTCCACCGGTTGGTGGGTGGGTCCGTCTTCCCCGACGCAGAAACTGTCATGGGTAAAAACGTATATAACGGGCAGATTCATGAGCGCGGCGAGTCTGATGGCGGGCTTCATGTAATCAGCGAAGGTGAGGAAGGTGGCCCCATAAGGGATAATGCCCCCATGAAGGGCAAGACCGCCGATAAAGGCAGCCATCGCATGTTCCCGCACGCCGAAATGGAAGTTTCGGCCTCCGTAATGCCATCCTCCCCCCACTTCCCCGGCGATGGGTTTATGGTGCGGATCGGGTCGCTGAAAATCTCCATACCCTTTAAGCCACGTAAGACAGGATGGATTCAAGTCTGCGGAACCTCCCATCAATTCCGGCAAGGACCCGGCCAAGGCCTGAAGGACAGTCTCCGATACCTTACGGGTAGAGGTGGGTTGGTCAACGCGGGGTAGTTGGGAGATGGCCGCCTCCCAATTCGCTGGCAGTTTTCCTGCCATTCGGCGTTCGAATTCTGATGCCTCTTCGGGATACCTTTTTTTGTATTCTCCCAAGATTTCTAACCATTTACGGCGATAAGTTTGGCCCCTTTTCCTTAAGCGGGAAAGGTAATGGGTTACTTCCTGGGGCACATAAAAAGCGGCTTCTGACGGCCAGCCTAACCTTCTCTTCGTTTCGCGCAATTCTTCCTCTCCGAGGGGTGCCCCGTGGGCTAAATGCGACCCTTCCTTATTAGGGGCGCCGAAGCCGATTAGCGTTTTTATTCTGATGAGACTGGGACGGCGCTTGTCCTTCTTTGCCGTAATCAAGGCTTGGTTGACGGCTTCTATATCGTTTCCTTCTCGCACGGTGATGACCTGCCAGTGGCGGGCTTTGAATAAGAGGTCAAGGTCGTCTGTAAAGGAGAGGGCTGTAGAACCGGCGAGAGAAACGCCGTTGTCATCGTACAGGACGATGAGTTTTCCCAACCCCAGGTGCCCCGCCAGGGAACAGGCCTCGAGGGTAACCCCCTCCATGAGGTCCCCATCACTCGCCAGAACGTAAGTATAGTGATTGACCAGGGCAAGGTCGGGTTTGTTGAATAGGGTGGCGAGGTGCGCTTCGGCCGCGGCCACGCCTACCGCGTGACTAAAACCTTGGCCCAGAGGGCCGGTGGTCATTTCTACTCCCGGTGGATGGCATCTTTCCGGATGCCCCGGGGTTTTGCTTCCCCACTGGCGGAAAGATTTTATGTCTTCCAGGGTTAAATCGTAGCCCCATAAGTGCAGAAGGGCGTAAAGGAGCATAGAGGCATGCCCGGCGGAAAGTATAAATCGGTCCCGATCCGGCCAGAAGGGATCTTCTGGATCGTGCTTAAGATGCCTTGACCACAAGGTAAAGGCCGCCGTAGCCGCTCCCATAGGCATTCCTGGGTGCCCGGATTTCGCTTTTTCAACGGCATCGCAGGCAAGAAATCGAATGGTGTTTACGCATAGCTGGTCGAGTTTTTTGTCATATTTCATTACGGTTTTCCCCTTTGAAGTGAAATCTTATTTTCTTCCCGATGAACCATATTGCGCCTCCCAAAACGAGCATAGCGATTAAGAGGGCGACAAGTATGCCCCAGGTAATGAAAGTAGCCCCCCGGAAAAATTCGACGGGATGAAAGGAGGCATGGATGGTGATCCTCCCTTCGGGGTTTCGGTAGCGGAGAGGGACATCGGGGATGCCATTTCCGTTTGTGTCGGGACAGCTCTTCAAGAACATGGTGAGGGCGACCCATTCTTTTAGCTCCGTCTGACCGTAAGGAGTGTTCATTTGCACGATGCCATCTTCTACTTTTTTTATAACGTTTCCCCTTCTATCTTTGGGCGTCATGGCGAGGAGTCCGTGGGAGACGCGATTTATGTACTCCACCATCTGGGCTGAATAGTAGTTCATTCCTACCCGGTAGAGGCGGTCGGGAATGACATCCCGATAATTACCGTCCGGCTCTTCGAGCTTAATCGACACGACGCGATCGAAGGGCGGGCGATAGGGATTGTAGCTCAATCTTGCCCCGGCCATTTGGAGATGGGCATCTCTTTTGAACCGGGAGACGGTAGTTTCTATTTCCATTAATCGCTTTATCTCCCGTCCGGATAGATAAGTGGTCAAGAGCGGATAGCCGGGCAATCCATCCGGCCCCAGCCCCAAAGAGAGCACCCGAAAGACGTCATCGGTCGAGATGTTTCCCTGAAAGAAAGAAGAACGGATCATGCCCAGAGGCTGGATGACCAAATGCACGTGGACGTACTTTTCCCCCTCTGCTTTCTTGATGGCATAGCGAAAGGCGTCGGTGATTAAATTGCCGAGCCCCGTCTCCCCTCGGCGGGCGTAAGCCTGATTGAGCGTTTCCGTGTGATAGTTGATCTCCCCTACTATCCCGTCGTATTTCAAGCCGTAAGCGGATAGGAAGTTCTCTTGGATCGATTGTTTGAATCGTCCGATCATTTTGGCAATGCGATGATCGGCCGGGATCTCCTCCGTGATGGGGATGAGGTGGTAGGCCTTCAGGCGGTGACCTGGCGCTTCCCCGACGGAAAGTTTCATTACCCCCAGATATTCTCCGTAACGCCCCGCCGAGGCAATGACGGTACGGCCCAGAACAAGGGGTTGAGCCAGTAGGGTATGGGTGTGACCGCTTACGATAACATCGATCTCTGGAACTTTCCGGGCCAGTTGCTCATCTTCCGAGTGGGATTTATCGGGGGAAGTGCCGGAATGGGAAAGGCAGATAATCAAATCGACCTGTTCCTTTTCTTTCAACACCTTTACCATTTCTCTTGCCGCTTCCACGGGATCGGTGAACTTTACGGGACGGGCAAACGGGGCGTCATCTCTCGCATCTTTACCCATGAGACCGAAGAGGCCTATTTTTACCCCCCCTTTTTTTATGACCACGTATTTTTTTATGGGATAACTTTCCACCATCTCTCTTAGCTTTTGGTCTCGCTTGTGGGGTGGGCCGAAAGACATGTTAGAGGCAACGATAGTGGGCGGGTAAGGAACGCAATCTTTGACCACTTTCAAGGCTTCTGCCAGCCCGTCCGGGTGAAAATCGAAATCGTGGTTACCCAAGGTCAGGGCATCGTATCCCATCTCTGACATGAGCATGAGCTCGGCGGCTTTGCTTTTATACAGGGTGTGGAAAAGGGTGCCCATGCTGAAATCGCCCGCATCGACGAGGAGGACGTTTTCCCCGTGTTGGGCCCGATAGTTTTTTATGAGGGTGGCAATCTGCGCATATCCACCCCGCCAACGGATGCCTCCACTGCCTTCGGTGCGGTGGGGCAGGAAATAGGAGTGAAGGTCGTGGGTAAATAAGACGACGATTTCCGGCGGCGGCTGACCGAACGATATTTGTCCCCATAGAATTAATCCGACCACGAAAAAGGGGATGATGGTTTTTTTCACGTCTGACCTCACCGGGGAAATGAAAATCCCTCCCCGCTCCGGGGAGGGATTTTTTATACCAGAAGTTTGACGTTTGGGAAAAATTTTATCTTCCCTTGAAGACCGGTTTTCTCTTCTCGAGAAAGGCCCGGGAACCTTCTTTGAAGTCTTCGGAAAACTGGAGCGCTTTACTGGCCGCCCGTTCTATCCCTAAGACGCCAGCCCTTATGTTGGTTTCCATCCCTAATTTTACGGCCTTCATAATCTCCCTCTGGGCAAGCGGAGCGCCGTCGGCGAGCCTCTTCGCCAGTGCCTTGGCCTCTTCGAGTACCTTGTCCTGGGGCACGACTTTGTTGAGCAGGCCGCGATTGTAGGCCTCTTGGGCGGACATGAAGTCACCCGTGAGCATCAGTTCCAGGGCCTTCGTTTGCCCAATGATTCTCGGCAGCCTCTGCGTTCCTCCCCAGCCAGGATTGAGGCCCAGTTTTACCTCCGGCAGGCCACAGGTGGCTGTTTCGGACATGATGCGTAGATGGCAGACACAGGCAAGTTCCAGCCCTCCACCATATGCACCCCCATTGATGGCGGCGATGATTACCTTGGGATAATTCTCGATCTTGAAGTAAATTTCGTTGCCGTCGTACTTGGGAACTTTTCCCGCCTGAAGTTCGGCAAATTCGGTGATGTCGGCCCCGGCGGAGAAAAATCTCCCTGAACCGGTAATGATGATGACCCTTACGCTGTCGTCGTTTTCGCATTTATCCAGGAGATCGTTCAGATCTCTCAAAACGCCCTGCCCCATGGCATTGGCTGGCGGATGATTGATCGCTGCCGTCACAACCATGCCCTCCTGCTCCACGATCAGCTTTTCATAGTTGAACTCCATGATTTCTTCCTCCTTTGTTAATTTAAGTCTAGCTGTGAGCTTATAGAATAATCGTTTTTTCGTGTCAAATCATTTACTGACCCTGGTGCAAAGTTTGGGGTTTGAAAATTTTTCGTTGACAAATACAGATGGATTGTTTTAGAGACTGCCCACCGTCCCCGGGGGGTGGCCAAACACCCAAAAATATACCCATGGAATGATGCCCATGGTAGCAAGGGTAGGTGGAAGCGATGGAACTTTTATTGCAGCAAATATTCAACGGCATTATGTTAGGCAGCACATATGCCATTTTCGCGTTGGGCCTTACGTTGGTCTACGGAATCTTGAATATACCCAACTTCGCCCATGGGCATATGTACATGCTCGGTGCCTATATCGGATTTTTCCTCATTACCGTGGTGGGGATTGCCTACTGGCCGGCCCTGGCCATTACGGCCATCTTGATGGCAGCGGCAGGCATCATCCTGGAATGGCTTGCCTACCGGCCCCTCAGAAATGAACCCCATATCAGCTCTTTCATCTCGGCCTTAGGGGCTCTATTCGTCCTGGAAAACGGGGTGATCGCCATCTGGGGGCCACAGGGGCAGAGGATGCCCAACCCTTATCCCGGTGTTATGGAAATAATGGGTATTATTATGACCCAGCAGCGGGTTTTGGTCATCATCGGGGCGGTTATGTTGATCGTTCTTCTGCAGCTCTTCATAAAGAAAACCATCCTCGGTAGCACCATCGAGGCGGTGGCCCAGAATCCCGAGGGGGCAAGGTTGGTAGGCATAAATGTGGATTTCGTTTCGTCGCTCACCTTCGCCATTTCTACTGCTCTGGCTGCCATTGCGGCCTTGCTTGTCGCGCCCATCTTCATGATTTCCCCTACTATGGGGTCACTGTTGGGCCTCAAAGGGTTTGTGATCATTATCCTGGGGGGTTTAGGGAGTATTCCCGGCGCCATCGTGGGAGGGTTGATCCTGGGGATGATCGAGGCCCTGGGGGGCGGGTACGTATCCGCCGCCTATAAAGATGCTTTCGCCTTCGGGGCTTTGGTTTTGATTCTCGCGATCAAACCGACCGGTTTATTTGGAGAGGAGGTTAAGGGTAGGTGAAGGTAAAAGACTGGCTTACGAAAAACTGGTTTTACTTGATCGTCTTTATCGTGGCCCTCGTGGTGCCTGCCTTTATGCCCAATCGTTACACGTTTCAGATTGTGATCATGAGCTGCCTCATGGCGGTCGGGGCCCTTAGTTTTAACCTCCTTCTTGGTTATACGGGGCAGGCTTCCCTGGCCCACGGCGCCTTTTTCGGCATCGGGGCTTACGGGGCCAGCATCCTGACCCTCAATTTGGGATGGTCCTTTTGGATCGCCCTCCCGGTGGGGGCGGCCATTGCGGCTTTGGTGGGGATGGTAGTGGGCATCCCGACCTTAAGAACGAGGGGGGCCTATTTTGCCATTGCCACCATGTGTCTGGGAGAGATAATCACCCTCATTGCCGGCAACTGGATCGAGCTCACGGGCGGACATAACGGCCTCGTAGGCATACCGACCCCCACCCCGATTAGGATTCCCGGTTTATTCACCATCAACTTTGACGATCAAACGGCTCAATACTACCTGGTACTCGCTTTTCTCATTATAGTGATCTTCTTTATGCGGCGTCTGGTGTATTCCCTCAAAGGCCTCACCTTCATGGCTATTAGAAACAATGAACTTCTCGCCGAGGCGATCGGGATCAATACGTTCCGGACGAAACTCCTTTCCTTCGTGGTTTCAACCTTCATCGTGGGCATGGCGGGGGGTGTTTATGCAAGTCTGATCGGTTCGATCAGCCCGACCGTAGCTTCCCTAAAGGTGACTTTCGATTTTCTCCTCTTTACCTTGTTGGGAGGGATGGCAACTTTGGCCGGGCCTGTTATCGGCGCCTTTGGACTGCTCATCCTGATGGAATATCTGCAATTTCTTCAGGAATATCAGATGATTATTTTCGGTGCCTTGCTTGTAGCCGTCATCGTATACTTCCCCCGCGGTTTTATGGGGGCTTACATGAAACTCAAAAGTAAGATGAAAAAGGCAGGAAATTAAGGTGCTTCTCAAGTGTGATAGTTTGATCAAGAAATTCGGTGGAACGGTAGCGGTCAACGAGGTCTCGTTCGAGGTAAACGATGGAGAGATCCTCTCCATTATTGGACCGAACGGCGCGGGGAAATCGGTTCTCTTTAGCCTCATCAGCGGCATACACCTGCCTGACTCGGGCCGGATAATCTTTCAGGGAGAGGATATCACGCGTTACAAGGCTTACATGGTTTCCCGTAAAGGGATTGCCAGGACATTTCAGCTTACGGCCCTGTTTGATCAGCTGCGCGTCGTAGATAATCTGGCCCTCGGTTATCAGAAGATGACCAAACACGGATTTTGGGATACGATCTTTCACACGGCAAGGTGGCAGAGGGAAAGGGAGCAAATGCAGAACAAGATAATGGAGGTGCTCTCTTTCATCGGCTTGGAGAGGCGGGCCTTTGACCTCGTCTCCACCATTTCTCAGGGGGAACAGAGGTTGCTTGCCATCGGGATAGCCTTGATGAGTAACCCGAAGCTCATCTTGCTCGACGAGCCGACGGGGGGGCTGCTTCAGGAAGACACGGATCGAATCACGCATCTCATTAGAAAGATAAACGATCAAGGAACTACCATCTGCCTGGTGGAGCACAAGATGAGAATGGTCATGGGACTCGCGGATCGGATTGTGGTATTGAACTACGGCCGTAAGATTGCCGAGGGGACCCCGGAAGAGGTCGCCTCTAATCCTCAGGTAATCGAAGCTTACTTAGGAAGAAAACGTGATGCTTAAGCTTACCAAGGTAAACACAAAAATTGGCGGATTTCACGCCATCCACGATGTTTCTCTGGAGATTAAAGAGGGAGAGTTTGTTGCCTTGCTGGGGGGTAACGGGGCAGGGAAAACGACGTTGTTCAGAACCATTGCTGGCATAATTAACCCGATTTCTGGCCAAATCGAATTTAAGGGGCAGGAAATCCACAAAAAACCCGCCCATAAAATAGTGGCCTTGGGGCTATCATTGTGCCCGGAAGGGCGCCAGCTCTTTCCCCAGCTGCCCGTGTATAAAAACCTCTTACTCGGGGCCTATCATAGGAAAGACAAAAAGGAAATCAATGAAACGCTGGAAGAGGTGTACGAACTCTTCCCCATCCTGAAGGAGAGAAGAAAACAGATGGCCGGTACGTTCAGCGGCGGAGAGCAGCAGATGCTCGCCATCGCCCGGGCCCTCATGTCCAAACCGGAGATGCTTCTTTTGGATGAGCCTTCGATGGGCCTTGCTCCCCAGATGGTAGATACCATCGCCGAGGTAATTTCCAATCTAAACAAGAAGGGGATGACAGTTTTCCTCTCGGAGCAGAATGCCCAGATTGCCCTCATGATTACCCAGCGGGGATATGTGCTGGAAAACGGTCATTTGGTGCTGGAGGGATCGAGTCGAGATCTGCTCAATAACGAAAAGGTGAAGAAGGCGTATCTGGGAACTTAAAATTCCCTACCCGTTGGATACCACGTTTTCCTTCAGCCACGAAAGGTAACTTTCGCTTCCTTTTAGGATGGGAAGGGCAATGATTTCCGGGACCTCGTAAGGATGAAGGAGAGAAATCTCCCTTTCCACTTTTTGGTAGAGAACTTTCGTAGTTTTTATGAGGCTTAGCCACTCTTTAGCTGTTTCTACCTTCCCGGCCCATCGGTAGATGGAATTCATAGGGCCCAGCACCTGAACACAGGCGGCAAGCTCCTTTTCTATCAGTTCGTGGGCGATCTTTAAGAGGGCTTCCCGGCTGTCACAGGTAGTGATAACCATAATAAATTCATCTCGTTTCATGAAAATCCCTCCTCGTCAATTCGTATAGCACGATGGCCACGGCTTGAGGCAGGCTGAGAGAACCAATTCCCCCTGTTCCGGGAATGTGCCAGCACTCGTCACACAGAGATTTGACGGCTTCTGGAAGACCATGGGTTTCGTTTCCGAAGAGAATAGCGACCCCCGGTGCTACAGATTCGGGGGGCTTGCCGGAAGCCGCATCCGTCGCGATGGTTCTTATGCCTTGCGCCCGCAACTTGTGGATCATCACGGAAATGTCTTGTTTTTCCGCCACTTTCAGGTGAAATAAACTCCCCATGGAAGCCCGCACTACCTTCGGATGGGTGATGTCAACGGAGTTATCGCTTACGATGATGTTGTAAAGCCCAAACCAGTGCGCCGTTCTCAGGATAGCCCCTAAATTGTTCGGATTCGAGATTTCATGCAAGAGGAGGTAGCGTTCTTGCCTTGATATTTCCATCTCCGTGGGAAAATATCTCTTGGCCACGGCCATGATGCCTTCCGGTTCTTTGTCTTGGGATAGCTTTTGAAATTCCTTTGGCTTGAGGATATAGCAAGGTGTTTCCTTTGGTAACCACGTATCCGCCCGATCCTCGCGCACAAGGAAACACTCCACCGGCCAGTGGGCAGCTAACAATTGCGCCACGACCTTTTCCCCCTCCGCCAGAAAGGCCTGCTCCCGGTGGCGGTATTTACCGTCCAATAGTTTAGCCCATCTTTTCAACTGGTTATGGCTGGGTACCATGGGTTTTGAGCCCGACCGACCGGCGCCAAAGGTAGAGGCCCACGCCGATGGCAACCATGATGAGGCAGAGTATCTGCCCCATGGTTAGGAACCCCACGATAAAACCTATCTGTGGATCCGGTTCTCGGAAGAACTCGATAAAAAATCGCACCAGGCCGTAACCGATAAGGTAAAGGGAGAGGAGCCAGCCTTCGAAGGGGTGCTTGTTTCTTACCAGCCAAAGGAGGGAAAACAGGAAGACCCCTTCAAAAAGCGCCTCGTAAAGCTGGGAAGGATGGCGAAGCAACCCGGTAGGGTCCAGGGGGAAGTACATGCCCCAGGGTAGTTGGGTGGGGCGACCGAACAGCTCCCCGTTCAAAAAATTGCCCAGTCGGCCGAAGGTGTAGCCGAGGGGAATGGCGGGGCAAAATAAGTCGGCCATATTCCAGAAGGAGATCCGGTGAGCACGGCAATAGAGAAAACCTGTTACCACTACCCCGATTGCCCCCCCATGGTAGGACATGCCGCTTAGGCCCACAAGTTTCACCCCCTCCGAAGAAAAGTGAAAGGGAAGGATGATTTCCCAAGGTCGCGCCAGGTAGTAAGAAAAATTGTAGATGACCACGTAGCCTAATCGGGCTCCCACCATGAGCCCTAATATACACCAAAGGATGGCATCGATGACGATTTCCTGTGAATACGGGTAATGACGTTCTTTCTTTATGCGGTACAGAACGAGCAGATAGGTAAGGGCGAAGGCCACGAGATACATGACGCTGTACCAGCGGATTTGCAGGGGACCCAAGGTGAAGAGCACGGGGGAGATTTTTTCCGGGAGATGTTGCCAGCTCATCGGGGATACGCTTCCCCTTTCAGTTCTTCGACGTAGAGCTGGGCCGCGTATGCCGCCTGGGCGCCATCTCCGCAGGCCGTAACCACCTGCCTGAGTTTCTTATCGATACAGTCACCACAGGCAAACATACCCCTCTGGGAGGTTTTCATCTCCCGGTCCACGATGATAGATCCATCCGGGGCGAGGTCCACGAGCCCTTCCACCAGGTCCGTGTTGGGGCGGATTCCGATGAAGATAAAAATGCCGTTGACCTTGAGGCTTTGCACCTTACCCGTGGGCAGGTGACGGAGGGAAATTTCTTCTACCCCTTCCTGCCCCTTGATTTCTTCCACCACCGACTCCCAGATGATGTTCACCCGGGGATTGTTGAAAACCCGCTGTTGTAGAATGCCGGCCGCTCGGAGGCGGTTGCGGCGATGTATGAGATGAACCCGGCTGGCAAACTGGGTGAGGAAGTTCGCTTCTTGCACGGCCGTATCCCCCCCGCCCACGACGGCAACTTCCAGGTTACGGTAAAGGGGGGCATCGCAGGTGGCACAGTACGAGACCCCCCGGCCGATAAAGGTGTCTTCGCCCGGCACGTTCAGCTTTCGCCAATTGGCACCGGTCGCGATGATCGTTGCCCTGGCGGAAAACTGGGTACTATCTGTTTCCACTTCCCAAGCCGGTTGGTTTTCTATTATCGCTTTTCTTATCCCTTTTACGTCGGAGGTCGTTGTTTCTAAGCCAAATCGAATCGCCTGGGTACGGAACTTCTCCGTCAATTCGTATCCCCCGATCCCCTCCGGAAATCCCGGATAGTTTTCCACTATATCCGTGAGGGTTATTTGACTTACCGAGGTGCTTCCTTCCACGAGCAGGGTTTTCAGATTGGCCCGGGCACAGTACAGCCCCGCCGTAAGCCCGGCCGGCCCACCACCCACTATGATTACATCGTACAATCCCTTCATGGTCCTCCTCAATTTTTTTTGCCGTCTTAATAGTTACGATACAAGATTTCGGCTATTCGTACAAGGTCTTCTCCCACCTCCTGGGCGAGTTTCATGACCTGGGGACGTGTCGGTCGGTCCGTTTCATGAACGTGGTTGATGATAACGCAGAAGGCCAACTTTCGTCCCGATGCCGTTTCCACATATCCGGCAAGGCTTTTACCTTGAACGAAGCCGGAATTATTCAGCACGTCGTATTGATTTAACGTCCCCGTTTTGGCCCGAATTTTTCCTTGGGCCGGATCTTTATCGTCCACCGCCCATTTCAGGGTACCCGAGACGCCCAATACAGGCAGGGCGTTTAACATGTCCCGATAAATTTCATCCCGAGCAATGGCGGCAAGGAAGGCCGTAACCGTTTGGGGAGTTACCAAATTGGCCGGAGAAATTCCTGCCCCGTCGCCCAAGGAAACGGTCTTTAGGTCTAGGTCTTTTTCTTTCAGAAATTCTCGGATGACCTTCATTCCCTCTTCCATGGTGCCCAAGGCGCGGAGACAACCCAGGAGGAGGACCAAGGCATCGGCCCCGGGGTTGTAACTCGTCTCGAGGATACGCTGGATGTACTGGTTAAGTGGTGGGGATTGATAAACGGCGATGGTGCTAAGCTTATCTTTGTCTTCTGCTAAAGAAGAAAGAAATGGGCGCGGGTTGGGGCGTAAGGGGGAGGCGGCGACCTTGACCTTCTTCCTTTGGAGGGCATTGATGAAAAGCGCGCGCAGGCAACTTGCCGGGTCGTAAATGGCCACGGATTTTTTCAGGGGGGTGGAGGCCGTGGATATTTTTCCCTTTATCCGTAACTTACCGGTGGCGGTCCAGGAAATCTCTATCTGCGTTTCATCCTCCTTCGGGACCGTGCGGGTTTCGTTCATGATTCCGGGCCAGGAAAGAGCAAGGTCCTGCTTCACCTGAGCCTTTTTGCCCGGGCGGGTAGGGGTGATGGTTATCCCTAACTGGGTCTCCGTACACATGGCCGGGGATACCGTATAAAGGACAAGGCCGGGTGAAACGGTACTGTACGCTCGATACGGTAAAAAGAGGCGGTCGTCCACCAGAATATCGCCCCTTACCTCTCTGATACCGGCCGCCTTCACCTGCTGGGCCAGGAATTCTAAACCGGAAAAGAATATGTCCCCCGTGGGCACGAGGATGAGATCGCCTAGTAAGGAGCCCTGTTTCAACGACCCGCGCCGATAGAGGGCGGTTTTAAAGGTGAAGTCTCTCCCGAGTCGGGAGAGGGCCGAAGCCGTGACGAAAAGCTTGGTCAGGGAGGCGGGGTATAAGAGTCGGTCGCTGTTTAGGGCGTAAACCGTTTCTCCCTTTGCCATATCAACCACGTGCAGGCCGAAATGGGCATGGCGGTACATCGCTTTGTCGAAAATGGCTTTGATCTCATCCGCCGGGGCAAAGGAAGGGATGGTGAAAAGAAGGATCACAAAGGTGCAAAAGGTGATTTTTAGGGGCTTGATTTTGTAGGTGGAGATGAATATGTTTCTCGGCGTAGGCCATGATACGTTCATGGGAGGTACCCTTTGATGCCAATTTACGAGTTTTATTGCCATAGATGTCACACCATATACAACTTCTTTTCCCGCACCGTAAATACGGAGGCTACACCCAACTGCCCCCGATGTAAGACGGTGAAGCTAAAGCGGCAGATGTCCATCTTTTCCCACCTTTCCGGGGAGAAAAAGGAAGAGGACTTACCGATCGATGAATCAAAACTCGAGCAGGCCATGAACATGCTGGCGGGGGAGGCGGAAAGGATCGACGAGGAAGACCCCCGGCAAGCCGCGCAACTTATGCGGAAATTGACGGAAGCCACGGGCATGAATCTTTCTCCCGCCATGGAAGAGGCCCTGAGCCGCCTGGAAAGGGGCGAGGATCCCGAGGCGATTGAGGCAGAAATGGGAGAAATCTTGGAAAATGAAGAGCCCTTCACTTGGGATGCGTCCGGTAAGAGGGGGAAGGCGGGCCGGCGGGCACTTCCGCCCCAGGTGGACGATACCCTTTATGAGCTTACATAAAATTAACAGGGTCGATATCACACCGAAGCTTGAGGCCGGCAGGTACTCGTAAGCCTTTGACGATTTGACCAAGAGCGTGGATGGTACGCGGGTCCTTTCCCTTCACGATGATTTGCCACCGGTAGTGGCCCCTCAATCGGCTGAGGGGGGCGGGGGCGGGCCCTAAGATTTCGATGGTCCCCGGCAAATTGGGGGCCCGGAGATAATGGCCCAACCTCTTTGCCCCCTGCCACCCTCGCTCCTTGTCTACACTGGTGATCTGGATACTCATGAGGCGAGAAAAGGGAGGATACTTGAGGAACGAACGGTATGATACCTCGTTTTCGTAAAAAGATAAGTAGTCATGGTCCTGGACGTATTTGATTACGTAATGGTCCGGGTTGAAGGTCTGAATGATCACGCGGCCCGGTGTTTCTCCCCTTCCCCCCCGACCGGCGACCTGGGTCAAAAGCTGAAAAGTCCTTTCCCCGGCGCGAAAATCAGGCAAATTGAGGGAGATATCGGCACAGATAACACCCACGAGAGCGATATGGGGAAAGTCATGGCCCTTGGAAATCATCTGGGTGCCGACCACGATGTCCGCCTCTTTCTCTTGTATGGACCTTAGGATCTTGCTCCTCACCGATGGGTTCTCGGCAATATCCCGGTCCAGACGGCATACGCGGGCGGAAGGAAAGAATTGTTGCACCAAGGCGGAAACCTTCTGGGTACCCACGCCGTAACCTGCCAACTGAGCGCCCCCGCATCGAGGACAGTGGGTGATGCTATCCGAGGAGTAATCACAGTAATGACAAACAAGCCGCGCCGGTAAATGATGGAGGGTGAGGCTCAAATCGCAATTCGGGCACTTAAATGTATAACCACAGCTCTTACAAATTAGGAAAGGGTGAAACCCTCGGCGGTTGAGGAAGAGGACAACTTGAGCTCCCCTTTTCAGGGTGTCTCCGATCGCTTCTTTTAGGGGGGGGGAAATAATCTCATCCCCCGGCCCTACGAGCCTCATGTCTACAATTTCGACCGTGGGCAAGGGGCGCATCTCCACCCGGCGGGGAAGGGAAAGCAAGCTTAAGCCCCCCTTTTGCGCCAGGTGATAAGTCTGGACGGACGGGGTGGCAGACCCTAAGATCACGGTAACATTTTGCATTTTCCCCCGGACAAGGGCCAGGTCCCGTGCGTTGTAAGGGAACCTCTCTTCCTGTTTGTATGATTCGTCGTGCTCCTCATCTACTATAATGAGACGCAGGTTATGGATGGGCGCAAACACAGAAGATCGAGCGCCACAGGCCAATTTAATCTTGCCATTCTTCAGGGCTCGCCAGCTTGTAAACTTTACCTGGTCGGGAATCCCGCTGTGGAGGAGGGCGATTTCCTCTTCGGGGAATCTCTCCCTAAGCCGACCTACGAGCTGGGGGGTAAGGGCAATCTCCGGTACCAGGTAAAGGATGCCACCTCCCTGCTTCAAAACGTATTCCATCGCCCGAAGGTAAACTTCCGTTTTCCCACTCCCCGTGACCCCGTGAAGAAGGAAGGGGGTAAATTGATGCGATTGAATGGCATGGGTTATTTTCTGAATGGCGCTCTTTTGGTCTTCGTTGAGCTCGATATTGCCTGGGATGAACTCCAGGGTATCGTAAGGTACGGGGGAGATGTTGGTAAGGGGTCTGGTTTTTTTGACGAGGATGCCCTTTTGGATCAACCGGGCGATGACATTTCTGGACACACCGGTAAGGTGGAGAAGGCTTGCATAAGAGAGGCTTTCATCATTTCTCAGGGCCGCGACCACTTTTTCCTGGGCGGGGGTGAGATTTGCGAGCAGTGAAAGTTCTCCACTCAAAGAGACCAAGGTTTCCTTCTTTTCCCCGACCGGCCTTCCCGTTTCCTTTTCGCAAGCCTCGATTAACCCTGCCTTTAATAGGCGGGCAAGGGCGTATTCGATATGGGACGTCTTTAACTTTTTTCTGAGGCTGTTCTTCGATAGTCCCCGAGGATAACACCTTAATATATCTAATATTTCTCTTTGCACCGGCGGAATTTGGTCGAGGTCTGCCTCGCCGCCGAGGGGGGTAATTTTCAAATGTTGGATCGATTTTTTCTCTCCCCCCGGCAGGATTTCCCCCAGGGCCTTCCCTAAAGGATAGAGGTAATAATCTGCTGCCCAGCGGTAGAAGCGTAACTCTTCTGATCCGAAGAGGGGTTCCGTATCCACGAGATCGATGATGTCCTTGACGGGAAGAAAAGGGGGGGCAGGGGCGAAGAGCTCTACAATTACACCGGTTTTCTTTGTCCTCCCAAAAGGCACATAAACCCTCATCCCGACATGGACTACCTGTTCCCAGTGGTCGGGCACACGATAGGTAAATGTTTGGTGGGATTGGATATTTAGGGCAATTTGGGCCAGCATAGGGTGATCGCCAGGGTTCTTTGCTGGCGAGCATCAATCACCCATGAGTTTTTCCATCTTTTCCTGCTTCATTTTGCAATCGATACAGAGGGTGGTAACTGGCCTTGCCATGAGGCGTTTTTCCGAGATCTCCCCACCGCAAGCCTGACAGATGCCATAGGTGCCGTCGTCGATCCTTTGGATGGCTTCTCGCATCTTTTGGATTAGTTTCCTTTCCCGGTCACGGATTCTCAACTCGAAGTTCCGATCCGATTCCAGAGAGGCACGGTCGCTGGGGTCGGGATACGTTTCTTTATCGTTCGTCATCTCGGAGACGGTTTTTTCGGCCTCGCTCAGGAGTTTGTTGATTTCCTGGGTAAGCATGAAGCGGAAAAATTCGAGACGTTCAGGTTTAAGTGGCATTTTTTCACCTCATACCGTTTTTCCCGTTACGCCGAGGGGGACTTTCTATACATGATAACGCACCTTTTGTCAAAGAAAAATCACCCGATGATTTTTTTTATCTCTTCGTAAAGGGGCCTTAATCGGCGATACATCTCCTTGTAGACCCGCTGGTAGAGGGAATCGTATATTTCATGGATATGGGGGTTGGGTTCGAAGGTCTTTCCCGGATGAACCATCTCCCGGATGGCGGTGGAGAAATCGGGGTGAATGCCCAGCCCAACGGAGGCATCGATCGCTGCTCCCAGGCCGGATGCCTCGTATACATGAGGCCTGGTGACGGCCAGACCGAATAGATCGGCCGAAAGTTGGAGAATGGAATCGCTCTGCGACCCCCCTCCTGCCACCCGAATATCCGTGATGGGGAGACCACTTCTCTTTTCCAGTCGTTCTTTACCCTCCCGCAGGGCGTATGCGAGGCCTTCGATGATGGCACGATACAGGTGGGCCCGATTGTGGACATCACCGAACCCAATGATGGCGCCCCTCGCTTCCGGTCCCGGGACCTTCAAACCGGGAGACCAGTAAGGCTGGAGTATCAAGCCCCGGGCCCCGGGAGGTGAGTACTTCAGTAATTCTTCTAACAATTCTTCTACTTCCACTCCCTTTTCTTCGGCCAGCTGCTGCTCTTGATGGGCAAATTCTTGCTTGAACCAATTTACCATCCAGAATCCACGATAAATCATTATTTCCAGGGAATAGTGACCTGGGATGGCAGCGGGATAAGGAGGGATCATGGGAATGGCTTCGAGGTAATGCTTATGGGTCGTGTTGATGGTCGCTGTGGTGCCGTAACTCAAGCAAGCCTGGTGGGGCTCGAGGCACCCGGCACCGAGGACCTCGCATGCTTTATCTGCCGCGGAGGCGATCAGGGGCAACCCTTCGGGAATGCCCGTTTTTTCGCTGGCCAAGCGGCTTATACGCCCCAGTTCCTGAGCGGGTGGGATCAAATCCGGCAACATCTCTCGCTCGATGGGCAGCACCTTCCATTTCCAGTCCCATCGAGCAGCCCAGCGATGCCGCCGATAATCGAACGGGACGTATCCCACCTGGGCCGCGATGGAATCGACGAATCTCCCCGTAAATTTGTAGGCAAGGTATCCGGATAAAAACAGATATTTGTAAGTATTCTTCCACACTTCCGGTTCGTGCACGGCAATCCAGTTGGCTTCTGCTTCGGCCTGGAGGTAAGAGATGGTCTCCCTGTTGCCCGTGAGGGTAAAAAGGATACCCCATAGACCTTTGGGAGGGGTCAACCCTTCCGTCCGCCTTTGGTCGAGCCAGACGATGGCGCGCCTCAAGGGTTTGCCTTGTTTATCCACGTTGATGACCGTTGAGCGTTGTGTGGTCAGGGTTACCCCGGCCAAAGCCGAGGGGGAAACTTGGCCTGATTGCCATAGTTTCTGACAGGCTTGGGCAACCATTTCCCAGTAGTAATCGGGGTCCTGTTCGGCCCAGCCCGGTTGCGGAGAGATGTAAGGCTCGATGAACACGCGTGATTTTGCCATGAGCCGACCTCGAGGGTCGAAGACAAGAGCCCGAACGCTTTGGGTACCGTGGTCGATGGCTAAAATGAGCTCTTTTGCGGGCATGGCTATTTGAGCTCGGTATCCGTGATGCGTTTGATGAGGTTGGTCGTCGATTTCCCTTCGGTAAAGGGAATGGTCGTGACCTTTCCTCCCCGGCTTTCGACTATGTCGCGGCCCACGATTTTTTCTTGGTCCCAGTCTCCGCCTTTGACCAGGACGTCCGGCACGATGATGGCGATGAGGTTATAAGGGGTGTCTTCATCAAAGACCGTTATGTAATCCACAAATTCCAGGGCGGCAAGAATCTCCGCCCGGTCCTCTTGGCATGAAATGGGTCGGTGGGGGCCTTTGAGCCTTCTTACCGAGTCGTCGCTGTTCAACCCCACGATGAGGACATCCCCCAGCTCTTTGGCTGCCCTGAGATACCGCACGTGGCCCACATGAATGAGGTCGAAACAGCCGTTGGTGAATACGATCTTTTTCCCTTCCTCTCTTAAGGCTTTGACGACGGTCAAAAGGGCCTCTCTCGTTAATATTTTGTCCATACTTTTCCCTGTTTAAACGGCCCTCGCCAAGGTAAGGACAGATACGTCCCGGGCGCCGGTTTGCATCAAAACGCGGGCACATTCGTTGACGGTGCCCCCCGTGGTGAACACATCGTCGATGAGGAGAATTTTCTTGTTTTTTATCGCCCGTGGATTGGTAACCAAGAAAGCGCCTCGGACATTTCTCTCCCTTTCTTCTTTTTTAAGGGCCACTTGGGGCTTCGTGTCCACACGTCGCCTTAGGGCCGAACAATCGCATGGAATCTGGTGGCGGCGTGCCACTTCCCTCGCCAAGATCAAGGCCTGATTGAAGGTTCTTTCCCTCAGTTTATGATTGTGCAGGGGCACGGGGATGACAACGTCAAAAGTTTTGAAATCTAAATCGAAATAGTTCTTTTCCGCCATCAGCCGTCCCAGGTAGTGGCCGAGGGTTCGATTTCCGTGATACTTAAACTGGTGGATGAGATGAAGCAGGGGAGGTTCATAGAAACCCAGGGCGCGGGCCCGCTGAAAGGCCGGGGGGCGAAGGAGGCACTCCCCACAAGGATGGTTTACCTCCGGAAGGGGATACGTTGTGCCGCAGATGGGGCACATTGGGGGTGAGATGAATTTTATGGCTTGGGCACATTCTGGACAGAGGATACGATTTTCCCCGGCGTTGATGAGGCTCTCGCAGGCGGCACATTGAGGGGGAAATATACAATCCAAGACGGCCCGAAGCTCATCGATCAATCTGCCAAATCCCCTCCTAATTCTTTTATTTCCATCGCGTTTTCATCAATGGCCATTTGCGGGGCCTCATGCCATAACTTCTCCAAATCGTAAAAAGCCCGGATGGGGTCGTAAAAGATGTGGACGATTACGTCATCGTAGTCCATGAGGATCCAGTGTCCGTATTCCTTACCCTCTATCCCGCGGGGGAATATGCCCTGCTTACCCAACGCTTCTTCCAACCATGAGGCGATGGCCTTTACCTGGCGGTCCGATGAACCGCTGCAGATGAAGAAGTAGTCCGCAAAGGAGGAGTATTGTTTGATTTTGAGGATGACGGGGGCCTTGGCTTTTCTCTGTAAGGCCGCATTGACTACTTTAAGCAGCCTCTCTGATGAACTTTGCTCGGGCGCCTTTTTCATGGTGGCGAAAATAGCATGGTTACGAGCTATCGTCAATTAACTTTACCCTTTCACGTTGAGGGCAAGGTCGCCTTATGATAAATGGGGTGCATGGATCTGGTATCAAAGAAAATCATGGTGCACGTGCCTTTTGGTGAGCTCCATCGGCGTTACCTCCCCCTGATCTGCGAGCGAAAATTGCCGCCGGAGATCAGTTTTGATGTCTATAGTTTGAGTAATTTTTCGGAGCGGGATTTTCGGTATGTGGCCGATAAGTTAGGGGAGGCAGGGCTTTCGGTAACCTTTCATGCGCCGTTTATGGATCTCCGGCCAGGGGCCGTTGATCCGGCCATCAGGCAGGCCTCTGTGCGCCGCATTGAAGAAGTGCTATCCCTCGTTCCCCTTTACCGTCCCTTGGGCATTGTCTGTCATCCTTCCTTCGATCGCCGTTATTACGTTTCCACCGATGAATTATGGTTGCAAAACAGCATAGAAACGTGGACCTATCTATCACGGCGGGCGGAAGAGTTGGGGACCGTTATCGCCCTGGAAAACGTATACGAAGACGAGCCCCTCATTTTGGCCCGGCTTCTTTCGGCCGTAAATTCAACCACTTGCAGATTTTGTTTTGATACGGGTCATTTTAACGTCTTTTCCCGGGCCAAATTGGAGGAGTGGATAGAGATGTTGGGAGACTATCTGTTCGAGGTCCACTTGCACGACAACCAAGGGATGGCAGACGAACATCGCCATATCGGCGCGGGTACCTTTCCTTTCACGGATTTCTTCGCGTTGTTGCGGAAAAAAGGGCTTCATCCCCTTTTGACCTTGGAGGCCCATCGCGAAGACGAATTATGGAAATCCCTCACTAATCTAAGCGAAAAGATGGGAGCTTAGCCATCTATGTGGCAGTATGTACTAAAGAGGATTGCCTTCATGATTCCCATTCTCTTGGGTATCACGGTAATATGTTTTACGGTCATGCATTTGGCGCCCGGCTCACCAACGGACCTGCAAACCCAGATGAACCCGAGGGCCTCGGCGGAATTGAAGGCAAGACTCATGGCCATGTACGATCTGGATAAACCGCTTTACCTGCAGTATTGGCTTTGGCTAAAACGGATCGCCGTTTTTGATTTCGGTCGGTCATTTTCTCCCGATCGCCGACCGGTAGTCGAAAAAATAAAGGAGCGGATACCCATAACGATTGCCATCAATCTCCTTTCCCTCTTGGCTATTCTCGCCGTGGCCATACCCCTGGGGGTCATGGCCGCCATTCATCGGGGCACGCTTTTCGATAACCTGACCTCTATTTTCGTATTTATCGGCTTTGCCATGCCTACCTTCTGGCTTGCCCTGCTCCTCATGATCTTGTTCGGTATCTATTTAGACTGGCTTCCCATCTCCGGGATTCGCTCTTTAAATTACGAGTACCTCCCCCCCCTGACCGCCTTTTGGGATCTGATAAAGCATCTCATCTTGCCCGTCTTCCTTTCCGCTTTTGGAGGACTGGCGGGTTTTTCCCGATTTATGAAGGCCAATATGTTGGAGGTCATCCGGCAGGACTACATAATGACCGCCCGGGCAAAGGGTTTATCAGAAAGGGTGGTGATTTACAAACACGCCCTGCGCAATGCCCTTTTACCGGTGATCACCATATTAGGGCTATCCGTGCCCGGTCTGATCGGGGGGAGCGTAGTGTTCGAGACGATTTTTGCCATCCCCGGGATGGGGCAACTTTTCTATATGTCCGTTATGGCAAGAGATTACCCGACGGTGATGGGGATTCTTTTCATCGGGGCCGTTCTTACCTTAATCGGGAACCTGCTCGCCGATGTTTCTTATGCCTTGGCCGATCCCAGAATTCGTGTGAGGTAAAGGGGTATGTTTCCCGGTTTCTGGTCTCGATTCAAAAAAAACAAAATGGCCCTCACGGGCGCGATCTTAGTGGTTTCTCTTTTCCTCGTTGCCTTTCTCGCCCCGTGGATTGCCCCCTATAACCCCGAAGAGATAGATCTATCTCAGGTGCTCGCGCCCCCTTCTTCGTCCCACTGGTTGGGAACGGACCAATTGGGGAGGGACGTTTTGAGCCGTATGATTTGGGGGGCGAGGATTTCCCTCCAAGTAGGGATCGTCTCTACCGGAGTAGCCTTGGTCATCGGGATCTTTTTGGGGGCGATGGCCGGATATTACGGCGGATGGGTGGACGCCGTCATAATGAGGTTTGTCGATATCATGTTGTGCTTTCCCACGTTCTTTCTTATTCTGGCCGTTATCGCCTTTCTTGAGCCCTCCATCTGGAACATTATGATCGTGATCGGCGCCACGGGATGGATGGGTATCACTCGTCTGGTAAGGGCCGATTTTATTTCCCTACGGGAAAGGGATTTTGTTTTGGCGGCCAAGGCCATCGGGGCGAGCGATTTGCGCATTATTTTTTCTCACATCTTGCCCAATGCGATGGCCTCGGTGCTCGTGGCGGCTACGTTAGGGGTAGCCGGGGCCATCCTTACCGAATCGGCCTTGAGCTTTTTGGGGATTGGCGTCCAACCTCCCACCCCCAGTTGGGGCAACATATTGACCGCGGGGAAGGACAATATCGATGTGGCTTGGTGGCTTTCCCTCTTTCCGGGTCTGGCCATTCTCATAACGGTTATGGGCTATAATTTGTTAGGTGAAGGTATTCGCGACGCCATGGATCCCCGGTTAGAGGCTTGAAAAAAAGAAACCCCCTTCCACTTGGGTGCAAGGGGGTTTCTTTTCCCAGGGGATAAATTACTTCTTCTCGGCTGCGCCAGCGCCTTCCTCGGCCTTCTTCTCTTCGGCCTTCTTCGCCTTCTTCGCCGGCTTCTTTGCCTTCTTTGCCTTCTTTTCCGCCTTCTCCTCTACCTTGGGCTTCTCGGCGGCCTTCTCTTCCTTCGCTGCCTGTGCGAAGGCCATGCCGGACAAGGACAGAGCGAACAGGATGGAAACCAAAATCGAAAGTAGCTTCTTCACTCGTCTTCACCTCCTTTCTTTTCGAACTTGATAATTGACATTCAATTTACGTGCCATGAGCAGGGACCCCTTTTGTCCAATTATATTGAGTATATTGAAACACGCCGGGGTCCTGGTTTTGGGGAAATATTCCCCTCATTATGAGGAATATTTCCCATCCGAGCCGTTTTCTTTTTTTTCTCCTGGCGGATAGTGCTTTCTTTTTTGCACTACTTTTGCCAGCAGTTGCTCGCGGTAACGGTAGGCGAGGCCGACGATTACCAAGCAGATTAAGAGAGGAATAAGGAGGGCGCTATTTAATCCGTTCCTCAGGAGGTCTCCACTGGCGGAGAGCATGATAGTGCCTAACAGCCTTCCGCTTACCGAAATGATGAGAAAGGGAAAGGTTTTCAAATGACTTAGGCCGAGCATGTAGCAAAGGGCGTCTTTGGGAAAGCCTGGGATTAAGAACAGAGCCAAGATTACGAGCTTGCCCTGGTGGGTGATGAATCGATCGTATTTCTGAAAAAGGTCCGCCTTGATGAAACGTTCTACTAAGGGGAGGCCAAAGATACGAGCCAGGATGAAGGCGATCCAAGAACCCAGGGTGAGACCCAGCGTAGAGTAAAGGGTGCCCCAGTATATCCCGTAGATATAACCCCCGATAAAACCCGTCACCTCTCCCGGAACGGGGGCAAACACGACCTGCAGGGCTTGGAGCCCGATGAAAGCCACGACCGACCAGGGGCCCATGTCTTTTATAAACTTAAGGAGGCGTTCTTTGTCCGTAAAAAGCAAGTGGAGATCGAAGTGAAAGAAGAAATAAATGCCAATCGCCGTGAGGATGACAAAGACGATTATTTTTGCGGCCAATTTTCTGTCCATATTTCGCTTCCATAAATGATGACGCGCTTTATTTCAACTGTAAAGCGCTTTTGCGTACCATGTATTGACATGGCCCGCTGTTTAGCATATGAAATTCACTGAGTATTTTGTCGGCTTTGGGAGGTATGAGAACGTGAAAGATGACATCTTCATCAAGGGGAAATTAGACAAGCGCCTGGCGCATAGGCTGATCCTGAAGGGAGAACTTTCGGAAGCAGAGCTTCAAGCATATTTGGCCGGACTTCCCGATTTATCGGAAAATGTACAGGAGATAGAGGTCAGTTTGGAGGCCTGTCTCCAAGGTAACTTGGATGAAAATTAAATGTACATAGATTCCCATGCCCATCTCGAAATGGCGGATTTTGACCTCGACCGCGACGAGGTGGTGGCCAGGGCGGAGAAGGCTTTGGTTGAAGCCATTGTTACGGTAGGAACGAACTTGCCGGATTGTAAAAAGGCCGTTGAGCTCACCGGCAAATATAAAGGGGTGTATGCGGCCATCGGCATCCATCCCCATGAGGCTAAATCGGCCTCGGAAGAAACCTTCAATGCCTTAAAGAAACTCGCGGAAAACGAGAAGGTGGTAGCCTGGGGCGAGATAGGTCTCGATTTTTATCATCGATACTCTCCGCCGGCGGTGCAGTTGGAAAAGTTTGTCCTGCAATTATCCATAGCGGAAGAACTGGATTTACCGGTGATAATTCACAGTCGCGATGCCCATGAAGAGATCAAAGATCATCTTCTTTCGTGGCAGGGAAAAAAGAGAGGCGTAATTCATTGTTTTTCCGGTGATAGAAACCTGGCGCGGTTATTTCTCGATCGAGGTTATTTCATCTCGATTGCCGGTCCGGTGACGTTCAAAAATGCCAACCGTTTAAAAGAGGTGGTACGCTATGTCCCGCTGGATAGATTGCTAATAGAGACGGACGCGCCTTTTTTGTCCCCCCACCCGTTTCGTGGGGAGCGCAACGAATCAGCCAGAGTGACGTTGGTGGCGGCTGAAATTGCCGCCCTCAAGAATTTGACCGTAGAGGAAGTAGGCTATACTACGGCCCAGAACGCCAGGCTATTATTTGGCCTCCCGGAAGTATCCCATGCCTAAGCGCATCGTTTTCCTGCTGCTCGGAGGGAGCCTCACCGACCCTGAATTTCTCAAAAATATGTGGCGAATTCACCGGCCTCAGGCCGTCATCTGTGCGAATGGTGGGGCAAGACATGCCCGAGATGCGGGTTTGAAACCAACGCTAATCGTAGGGGACATGGATTCCCTGCCCGAAGAGGTAAGGGCCCATTTCCGCCAAGAGGGGATCCCCGAGCAGGTTTTCCCCAGGGTGAAGGACGAAACGGACGCCGTAATCGCCTGTAAACAAGCACTCGCTTTGCATCCCGATGAGATTTGGGTTTTTGGGGCCTTCGGCGGGAGGGTGGACCATATGCTCGCCAATTTGTCCCTCTTGCTCATGGGGGAGAAAAATGGGGTTTTCGTCAAGCTTTTGGACGAGGCAGGCGAAGTATTTCTCGTCACGCGGGAAAAATTCATTGAAGGCAAGGCCGGAGATACGGTATCCATACTCGCCCTCTTCGAAGACGCGATTGGGGTAACCCTCGAGGGTTTTGCCTATCCCTTGACGAAAGGGGAGATGAAAAGGGATTTTCCCCTGGGGATGAGTAACCGACTCGGCGGGGAAAGGGCAAGGATCGAGGTGGAAACGGGTAGCTTGTTGGTAATAAAATATTTTCATTCCTGCGGAGGGTGAGATGGGTGTCCCCCGGGTATTAACGGTGGCCGGTTCCGATTCGTGCGGAGGGGCAGGAATTCAGGCAGATATAAAAACGATAAGTGCCCTGGGGGGGCATGCCATGACGGTGGTAACCGCCCTCACGGCCCAGGATACGATAGACGTAAAATCCATCTACGAGATCCCTCCCGATTTCGTGGCAGCCCAGTTCAACGCGGTCGTCGTGGATATCGGGGTCGATGCTATCAAAACGGGGATGTTGTTTGCTGCCCCCATTATAGAGGTCGTCGCCGACCGGATCAGGCATTTTCAGATTGAGCCCGTGGTGGTGGATCCCGTTTTGACGGCCTCGGGGGGAACCAACCTTTTGGCTAAAGAGGCGAGGGAAAGCCTCTGCCGGGAACTTTTTCCCCTTGCTTTCCTGGTCACACCCAATGTTCCCGAGGCAGAAGTCCTTTCCGATGTTGTTATCTCTTCCCCTTCGGATATGAAAGTAGCCGCCCGCATCATTTACGAAATGGGGCCCCGGTTCGTGTTGATTAAGGGAGGTCATCTAATCTCCGGTCATGTCCACATGTTCTACGATGGGCACACGTTCCGAGAAATACCTTATAGGCGTCTCGATACAGAGGATACCCACGGTTCCGGCTGCACCCTTTCTGCGGCCATTGCTACGGAAATTGCCCGCGGTCGGGACGTTTTGGAAGCCATCACTATCGCCGAATCATTTGTGAATAAAGCCATTTGTCACGCCTTACGTTTGGGAAAAGGGCGTGGTTTCCTAAATCAGTTTGCCCTTTAATCACCGGTCAAAGTAATGGAAAAAAGTAAGGGAGATAAACTAAGAGCCGGCGCCCTTTTTATTGCCCATCAGCTACAAAGTAGGGGATATGAGGCCTTCTTCGTGGGGGGGTGTGTACGTGACCTGGTGATGGGAAGAAAGCCGGACGATTACGATATAGTGACCTCTGCCCTCCCAAGGGAAATACAAGCCATTTTCCCCCACACCGTTGCCGTCGGTGCCCGTTTTGGTGTCGTCATCGTGGTTCTGATGGGTTTCCACTACGAGGTCGCCACGTTTCGGCGGGAGGAGGCATATGAAGATGGACGCCACCCGAAGCGGGTGGAATTTGCTACCTTGAAAGAAGATGTGCTCCGGCGGGATTTTACGATCAACGGCCTCGCCATGAGGCCTGATTCAGAAGAGATCATCGATTACGTGGGCGGGCTTACCGATATTGAAAGGGGCCTGGTAAGAACGATCGGTCCACCGGCCCGGCGGTTTAAGGAAGACCATTTAAGGATGCTGAGGGCAGTGCGATTTGCCGCCCAGCTGGGGTTTGCTATCGAAGAGGAAACCTTGGCTGCCATTTCGAACCACGTTCAAGACATCCATCGGATCAGTGCAGAAAGAATACGCGATGAGCTGACCAAGATAATCACCCGCCCCGGGGCGAAGAGGGGATTGTTACTCCTCGATCAAACGGGCCTCATGGGAGAAATCCTGCCGGAGGTAAGCGCCCTGAAAGGGGTCGAGCAGCCACGGGAGTTCCACCCCGAAGGCGATGTTTTTACCCACACCGTCTCGATGTTCGATTTTATGGAGGGAAGGGAGTTGGATAGGAGACTCGCCTGGGCGGCCCTCTTGCACGATACGGGCAAGGCCCTCACCCGGGAGGTAATAAACGGACAGGTGCATTTCTATGGTCATGTTAAGAGGGGATTGGAAATAGCCGAACGGGTGATGGAGAGGCTTAAGTTTTCTACGGAGGATCGGAAAACGGTGCTTATGCTCATTGAACATCACATGCGTTTCATGCACGTAAAGGAAATGGCGCCCCGTACGTTGAAAAGATTTCTCCGCCTGCCGGAATTCGAGCTTCACCTTGCCCTTCATCGGCTCGATTGTCTGGCGAGTCATGGGATGCTGAATAATTACCAGTATTGCCTGGAGGCATTGAATTCCCTCTCCCGGGAGGAGCTCCATCCGCCCAAGATAATTACGGGTCGCGACCTTATAAGTTGGGGTTTTACGCCGGGCCCCCTCTTTGGAACCATTCTGAAAGAAGTGGAGGATGCCCAGCTGGACGGGAAGGTCTCGACAAAAGAGGAGGCTATGGCCTTCATCATGGAAAAATGGGGGCAAAAACGGGGTCGCTAAGGCCGTTGTTTCTTGTTTAAGTCTTTTAGGTAGGCATTGATTTTATCGTGGATGAAAAGGGCGGCGATGCGATTCCCTCCTACCCCCACCAGAACGGCGACTTCCGTTTCATTCTTCTCCGCGTAGCGGATCTCGATGGTGACCTTTTCCCCGTAAACGATGCCGGAGACCTTTCCCTGGGCAATCTTTTTTTCCTGGGAAATGCGGCTTGCCTTCATCTCCGTCATGACATCGTTTAACGCCTGCCAGAGCTGTTCCATCGGATAAGGATACTTGACGATGGTGTAACCGGAAGCCGATACGACCTCTCCCGACTGAATACCCATGCCTTTGGAACCCACGTAGAAGGCCGTGTCACAACCTGACAGTAGGCAAGCAGAGACCAGAAAGATAGGAATGACGTATTTTTTCATGTCCATCCTCCGAAGGCGTAGTTACTTCCCGGCGAGGAGGAAGTAAAGTACCCTCGCCATGTTTCCGCCTATAATGATAGCAGTAACTAAAAAGCAAATCCAGGAGAGAGCGCGGTGAAAAGCATTTTCCCTTCTTCTTTCCTCGTAGCCCAGGAGGTAGCTGGTGGCTATCCCTGTAATCAAACCGCCTCCATGAGCCCAGTTGTTTATTCCCGGCAGCATCAACCCGAATAGAACCAGGCCCACCACCCAGCCCAGGGCCTGACGGTAAATGGATTCCCCGTAAAATCCCCCGCGGCTTTTCCCGAAGTAGAGGATGGCCCCGATCAAACCGCAGATGGAGGCGGAGGCACCAATGGTGAAGGGGACACCGAAGAGATAGGAAAGAAAAAAGCCCCCCACGCCACTTAGCGTATAGATGGTGAAGAAGCGATAAACACCGTATTCGAGGAGGACGAAGGGGCCTAATTGGTAGAAAGCTACCATGTTGAAGAGCAGGTGTAAAACCCCGCCGTGGAGGTAAGAGGCCGAAATAAGCGTCCACCATCGGCCGAATTGATCGATGGGGAGGGTACCCGTCGCCCCGAGGAGAAAGAGGCTGGTGTCCGTTGGGGAGAGAAAGAAAAAAGGATTCATGGATAAGTTGAGGGAAGACGGATGAATGACGAGGGAGAAGATGTAGATAGCCACGTTGAGGTAGATGATGGCCGACACGGGATCGGTCATGAATTTTCCTGGTTGCATGAATATGCGGGCCGGCAGTATTCTCCTCCACCAGCGGGCGGGATTGCGCAGGCCGCAGTAAGGGCAGATGACCTCGTCGCGACTTATAAGGCCCCGGCATTGGGGACAAATGTAGGAGTTACTTTTCATGGCAAACTTGCCTCGCAAGGTTCAGACGCGCTATCGGTCTCATTAACAGTATCGATGTTTCTTGTAAAGGAAAAGGCGATGGCTCGGTACGTGGAGCTGGAGATCGTTGATGTTTCATACGGCGGCCTGTCTGTTGGCAGGCATGAGGAAAGGGTAATATTCGTGCCTTATGCCGTGACGGGTGACCAAATTGTGGCCGAAATCGTTAAAACCAAAAGGCGTTTTTCCTATGCCCGGCTGGTAGAAGTGAAGAAAGCCTCCCCATGGCGCGTCCCGGCCCCTTGCCCTTACTTCGGTGCGTGTGGGGGATGTATGCTTCAGCATGTAAATTACGATTATCAGTTAGAGCTTAAACGCTTCCAGGTAAGGGAAATCTTCCGGAGGATCGGCCGCTACGAAGACGTCAAGGTTGAGCCCACGATCCCTTCTCCCAGAGGCTGGCATTACCGGGGCAAAATGGAGTTTCACGGTGCTTTAAGGAGCGATGGTCGGGTGGCAATTGGCCTGCGCCGGTTGCGGGGACACGAAATAGTGGAAATTGACCGTTGTCTCATTGCCCATGAGTCGATAAACCGTGCCTTGGATGAGGCGAGAAAGGGAAATCCGTTAGGTCGTCTCACCCTCTGGGCAAATGACGACGGCATGGGACCCTACGTGCTGCGTCAAGTAAAGGGGCGACAATTGAAGGTGCCCAGGGGGACCTTCTTTCAGGCCAATCTTTTCCTGGTCGAGAAGCTGGTGGATATCGTACTGGAGATGTGCGAGCTTAAGGGGAAAGAGACGGTCCTGGATGCTTACTGTGGGGTAGGTTTGTTTACCGTGTTTTTAGCCCTTAAGGCAGCAAAAGTGGTGGGCGTTGAGGTAGACGAATTAGCCGCCGAGGCGGCCAAGGTCAACGTCGGGGCTTTGAGTCTCGGATTATGCGAAATATGGCGAGGAGATGTAGGGCAGGTATTGGAGGAACGGGCAGCGGATCTAAAAGGTAAGGTGGGGGTCGTCGTGATCGATCCCCCGCGCGGTGGATTAAGCCGACGCGCTTTGGATGGGATATTGCAGTTAGGGGCGCAAAGGATTGTCTACGTATCTTGTAATCCTGCCACCATGGCAAGAGATGGCGCTGTCTTCTCGCTGGTGGGGTATGAACTAACCCAACTTGTGCCACTCGATATGTTCCCCCAGACGGCCCATATTGAGGTGGTAGGGAGGTGGGAAAAATTGTGAGGGGAGGATCGAATGATTAAGGGCGCTCTTCTCGGATTGGCCGGAATTACCCTTTTTTTGTATGGGATGACGGCACTAACGGAAGTAATGAAGCGAGTATTCACGGTCAGGATGAGAGATAACATCAGGTTGATGGTGAAGAACCGCCTCTCCGGCTTTGTTACGGGCATCCTCATCACTGTTTTCTTTCAGAGTAGCTCCGCCACTACCGTCCTCATCGTGGGACTGGTAAGTGCCGGGCTGGTAAGTTTTTACCATTCCCTGGCCGTGATCTTAGGTGCCGATGTGGGCACCACCGTTACGTTACAGCTGATTGCATGGCGAGTTGGGGACCTCTCCCCCTTGTTTTTAATCGTGGGGGGGGTGGGATGGTTTCTGGGGGAAGAAAAGAGGAAGGAATATTCATCCGCCGTCTTTAACTTTGGTCTCATGTTTTTCGGGCTTTTTCTTGTTTCTCTTGCCACCCAGCCCTTTAAGGCGGATCCTCGGATGGTCGATTTTTTTCAGACTGCTTCCCATCCATTGGTGGCTTTTTCTTTCGGCGTCGTAGTTACGGGACTCGTTCACGCCTCGGCCGTTGTCATTGGCTTGATCGTTTTTTTGGCGGGGGATGGGTTAATTTCCTTGCCTCAGGCCATCCCGGTGGTTTTGGGTGCCAATGTGGGAACGACGGTGACGGCGATTTTAGCGGCCTTAGTTTCCACGCCCGCCGGCAGAAGGACAGCAGCCGCGCATTTTTTCTTTAAACTCGTCGGGGCCATTTTGTTTCTCCCCTTCACCGGGCAACTGGCGGCGATAATGTCTCATATCCCCGTGGGGACGGGGCAAAAGATTGTCTGGGTACATCTTGTGTTCAATGTGGCGATCGCGATTGGTTTTATTTTCTTTACCCCCGTCGTGGCCCGCCTGTTGGAAAAGTTGTTGCCGGGACAGGAAAGGACGATTCCCCTGTGGCCAGAATACATTGCCAATACCTTTTTGGAGGAGCCTATTGAGGCCCTGGAAGCGGCAAGGAAGGAGATTGTCAGGCAGGGAGAAATTTCTCGGCGCATGTTTGAACTGGCGGCCAAGAGCACGGTTACCTTTAGGGCAAATTTCCTTAAGGACATTCATTATCTGGAGCTTGTACAGAATAACTTAAGGGAGGAGATCGTCGCATATTTGAGGTGCATTTCCGCTCACGAACTTTCGCCTCCCCTGGCCCAGAAACTTTTTGCCTATACGGCGATGGCCGATGATATCGAGCGCATGAGCAATCATATGGTCAGCATCGTGGAATTGGCCAAACAAAAAGCGGGCCGGCAAATAGCTTTTACTTCTTACGCCGTAGCCGAGTTGGAAGAGATTGTGCATCACGTCAGGGCCAATCTTTCCGGTGCCATTTCCCTGATAGAAGGTACGGGGGAGGAGGAAAAAGTGGTCAAGGCCATCACCTTCAGGGAAGAGCGCATTGATACGATGGTGAAGGAGGCAAGAAACAACCATCTTGTTAGATTCCATAAGCGATTGTGCCAGGCGGAGGCGGGCCCCATCTTTTTGGAGATGCTCATCCACCTGGAACGAATCTCCGATCACTGCCAAAACATAGCCGACTATGTGGGCGAGCTGCGCGCGGGAAGGCAAGGTGCGTAATTATTTACGCACCTGTTACCCCGACTTCCCATTTTTGCTGGCCTTTTGAATTTTACGTGGTCGCTTGGCATAAAATTTATCAATGAAATGAGCTATTTCCCTCACCTTGCCCTTCTTGCTTCGCTGGCATGTATTGTGCTTTGTGGTGAAAGAGTTTTTCTGAGAGGGGACGTATGGGATCAGACAGGATAGCTGTGGTTTTTCCGGGGCAGGGGTCGCAGAGGCCCGGAATGGGTAAGGATTTTTATGAAGCCCTACACGTAGCCCGCATGACCTATGAAGAGGCCTCTGATGTCTTAGGCTTTGACGTGGCGGAGATGTGTTTCGGCGAAGACGAGAGGTTGAACCTCACCGAGTATACTCAACCGTGTATTCTCACGACCGAGATAGCCATGCTTCGGAGTATTCAGACGATGTACGAATTCGAGCCCGTTGTCTTTGCTGGGCATAGTTTAGGTGAATTCACGGCCCTGGTGGCGGCCGGGGTTTTACCCTTTGGAAGGGCGGTGGAGATAGTTAATATAAGGGGGCGACTCATGCAAAGTGCCACCCCAGTCGGATTCGGCGCCATGACGGCGGTCATCGCCGATTCCATCGTGGAAGAAGAATTAGAAGCCCTCATTTCTGATCTACCCATCGATATTGCGAATATCAATTCCACGCGTCAAGTAGTCGTAAGTGGCAAGGCAGACTTCATGCCCCAGGCGGAAGAGCGGATCAAGAGTGCCATGGGCTCGCGCGGCGTTCGGCTCGTGCGTCTGAATGTGAGCGCTCCTTTCCATAGTCGGTTTATGCGGGTGATTGCCGACGATTTTGCCTCCGTCTTAAAAGACAAGGATGAGGGCTGGGATGTGTCTCGGGCCGGCTTGGTGGCTTCCAACTATACGGGTAACTTTCATCTCGGCGGGAAGCAAGAATTGATCAAGGCCCTTACCTTGCAGCTCGGTCATCCGGTGAGGTGGCGGGATAATATGATGACGATGGCAAAGGCCGCCCATCGTATCTATGAGATCGGGCCGGGGCGGCCACTTAGAGATTTTTTCAAAACCGAAGGGGTGGAATGCCAATCCATCGTGTCCATTGCGACGGCGGAAAAGGCAATGCAAGCGGTGCATTAGAAAGAACGAAGGAGGGGAAATGGATTTTGCACTGAGCGATCAGCAGCGGGATTTTGTGGAAACGGTGAGGAGATGGGTGAGGACCGATATCTTACCTCGTATCCTGACGCTGGAAAAATCCCATGCCTTTCCTTGGGATATCATAGAGAAGGCGTGGGAAATGGGTATCATGAATATCTGCATACCCGAGCAGATCAAGGGATTCAAGATCGACACGGTATCTTCCGCCCTGATCATAGAAGAGCTCGCCTATGGCGATTCGGGCATTGCCACGTCCGCGATGTGCAATGACCTGGCCAATGTGGTCATCAGCCAGCACGGAACCCCGGAGCAGCAGGAAAGGTTCCTTAGGCCTTTCATCGAGGCCCCCCATTTGGCCTCTTTCTGCCTCACCGAGCCGGGGGCCGGCTCGGACAATTCATCCATGACCTCTTACATTGCGCGCCGCGATGACGGAACGTATGTCCTCAATGGCGCAAAATGTTTCATTACCAACGCCTCTTATGCTTCCCAATTTACCGTTTTCTGCAAGACGGGAAAACCCACAGGCCAGTTTATAGCCTGTCTTATCGTTCCTGCCATGCCTCCTACGGAGGAGGAAAAACAAACTGCCCATAAGAAGGGACGGGAGATCGTCTTGCCCCAGGGAGGAAGGATCATCATAGATCGAGCGGAGGAAAAGTTAGGTCAGCGCCTGTCCAACACGGCCGCCGTTACCTTCGAAGATGTGGTGGTGGCAGCGGATCAGATAATAGGCGATCGACGTCGGGGATTTCTCTACATGATAGATGTCTTGGACTTTGCCCGCCCGATGGTAGCGGCCATTGGGGTGGGTATTGCCCGCCGGGCGCTGGATTTGGCCCTGTCTTATACGAAAGAGAGGAGGCAGTTTTCCTCGCGGATTTGCGATCTCCCCGTGGCCCGGGACACGTTGGTTCAAATGTGGAAGAAGGTCGAATTGGCTGAGGCAATTTTGATGAAGGCAGCCTGGATGGTGGAAGAGAAGGATCCAAAGCGTGGCATGTATGCTTCCCTCGCCAAGAACGTGGCTGCGGAGGCGGCCCTCTTTTGCACGAAGGAGGGTTTGCACCTGCACGGAGGATACGGTTTCACGGAAGAGTATGAAATCGCGAAGCTCGCCAGGGATGCCCACATCATAGACATTTATGAAGGGGTGCGGGAAGTTCAGGATATGATAATCGGTAGGGGGTTGATTTGATGTTGTACCTCCATGGATTGGGGCATTTTCACCCGGAAATCGTAATCGATAACAAATTCTTGGAAGACCTCGATATCGGGACGACCCAGGAGTGGATTGTAGAGCGGGTGGGGATAAAAGAAAGGAGAACGGTCCTGCCCCTGGATTACCTGCGGGAAACGAAAAATAGAGACCCGAGGGAAACCGACAGGGTGCGCATTTACTCCGATGCAGAAATGGGGGCACGGGCGGCCCGCATGGCCATGGAAAGGGCGGGCATTAAACCGGAGGATATAGGGCTGATAATAGCGGGCAGTTCTCTTCCCCAGTACATTAGCCCGCCGCAGGCTTCTATTCTTGCCTGCGAATTAGGGGTAGAGGTTTTGGGGTTCGATATGCATTCTTCTTGTAGTACCTTTGGCGTTCATTTGAATTTCTTGAACCGGATGGATCCGGAAAAACTTCCCCCCTATGTCCTCGTGGTAAGCATGGAGGCCCCCACTTTGAGCGTGGACTTTTCTGATCGCAGTGCGGCCGTCCTTTTCGGTGATGGTGCCAGCGCCGCCGTCGTTTCTACCCGCATTCCTTCCGACAAAATTGTGATCGATTACGGGGCCGACTCCCGTCCTTCCCATTGGCAGAAGGTTTTCGTACCGCGTTGGTCTTTCTTCGAACAGGATGGCCATGCCGTTCAGGGATATGCCATTCGCAAGACGACGGAGGGATTAAAAAAAGTATTGGAGCATGCACCCCCGGAGGCCAAGAGACATCTTTTCATCGGACATCAGGCTAATTTAGGGGTGTTGAGGACGGCCTGTGAAAGGGTCGGGGTCCCGGAGGAAAATCACTGGTACAACGTTACCTGGTTCGGCAATACGGGATCGGCGGGGGCCCCCTCGGTTTTGAGCCAGAGATGGGATGAGTTAAAATCTGGAGATTATGTCGCCATGTGTATTGTCGGTGCGGGGCTCACGTGGGCCCAGCTTGCCATCCAGATTGTTTGAAAGGATACTTTGGTGACTTACGAGGAATTTAAAAATCGATTGTCCTTTGGCAAGGAGGAACTTCTTGCCTTTTGTTATGGCCAGTTGGTAGCAGATCCCCCGCCCCACTTCGATGCCCGCCTGCCGGCGCCCCCCTTCCTTATGGTGGATAGGGTTTCGTTCAACCCCCAGGATGGGCGGTGGGGGAAAATCGTGGGTGAATTCGATATCCTCATGGATGCTTGGTATTTCCAATGCCACTTTCCTGGCGACCCGGTTATGCCCGGCTGTTTGTCCATCGATGCTATCTGGCAGCTCTTGGGTTTCTACTGTGTCTGGCGGGGCGCCTTAGGGGCAGGACGGGCTTTGGGATGTGGAGAGGTGCAGTTCAGCGGTCAGATACGTCCCTACAACAGGGTCGTTCGCTATGAAATCTCAGTCAAAAGATACACGGAACTGAAGGAGTCAGGGGCGTATATAATCGTTGGTGACGGGCATATTTACGTAGATGAAGAACTGATTGCGGAAGTTAGGGGAGCGAGAACGGGTATCTTCAAGGAAATCGTCTATCCAGATTACCCGAAAAGGTCCCGACATTCCGTCGGAGGCCTGATGAGGAGGGAGCCATGATGGAGCGGCCCGTGGCAATCGTAACGGGTGGTGCAACGGGGATTGGAGCGGCTTGTTGTTACGCCCTGGCGGAGAAGGGTTTTTATATTGGTCTCCACTATCGAACCAGCGCCGAGGCGGCCCGACGGGTGATCGAACGTATAGGAGATGGCGCAATTTTTTGTGCCGATCTGGCCGACGCGGATGCGGTGGAGAACATGGTGGGGGAGATTAAGGAAAGATTGGGTAGGGTGGATTGCCTCGTGAACAATGCTGGTCATTCCATTAACGCCGATATAAACTCTATGAGGTTAGAGCAGTTCGATAAGCAGCGGGCTATCCTCCGGGGTACGTGGTATCTCACGAAGCGGATCTTAAGGCTTTTTATGCTCCGCCAGGGAAAGGGGAGAATCATCAACATCTCGAGCGTGGTGGCCCACATGGGCAACGCGGGGCAAATCCCCTATACGATGGAGAAGGCGGCCCTTGATGCCTTCACCAAATCTCTGGCCAGGGAGCTTGCCGGGCGCGAGATCCTGGTCAATTCTGTCGCCCCCGGTTTTATCGATACGGGTATGACGAAGGATCTCCCGGAGGAGATCAAGACCCGGATTCTTTCCCAAGTTCCTTTGGGGCGCATGGGACAACCGGAGGAAGTAGCGGAGGTGGTAGCCTTTCTCGCGACCGGCGGATCTTACATCAACGGGACCGTCATCCATGTGAACGGGGGCCTTTATGGGGGCTGATCGGGCCACGATCGAGGCGGTGTTGAAGGCAATTCCCCATGAAAGGCCGTTTCGCTTTATCGACGATATACTGGAGCTGGACGAAAATGGTATCGTCGGGGTGTATCGCTTTCGGGAAGATGAGTTTTTCTACGGGGGTCATTTCCCCGGCTGGCCGGTGACGCCGGGCGTAATCCTGATAGAAACGATGGCCCAGACAGGAGTGGTAGCCTACGGTATTTACTTGAATATGGTGAATAACCTGTTAGGAGATGGGTGGCTTAATCGGTACCTCTACCTTTTCTCTTTCGTGGAGTCGGTAGATTTTAATGATATGGTGCGCCCCGGGGAAAGGGTGATAATTCGGGGGGAGAAGCTTTATTTTCGAAAGCGGGTTTTAAAGGCGAAAACGGTCATGGAACGTCCTCAAGGGGGGATTATTTGTTCCGGCATCCTGGCAGGGATGGCCAGAGAAAAGAGTTAAAAGGGAGGAGACCATGAAAAAGAGGGTTGTCGTAACAGGGTTGGGTATCGTGGCTCCAAACGGCATCGGGGGTGAAAGTTACGAGCAGGCCTTGAGGGAAGGGCGCTCGGGGATAAGGTACGTCCCCGAAATGGCCGAGCGAGGTTTTGCCTGTCAGGTAGCGGGAATCCCGCCGGATTTCGCCTCGATATTGGAGAGGTATTTTCCGAACCATGAGCTGCTTTCGGTCAACGATAATGTCGGGTATGCCGCCGTTGCGGCCTTAGAAGCCTGGCGCGATGCCGGTTTTCGGGTTCCGGCCTTCGATGAGGATTGCGTTGATTGGGATACGGGGGCGATAATTGGTTCTGGAATCGGAGGAATCGAAACCATTTCTCGGATTGTGGTTCCCATGGTAAATGAGGGCAAGGTGCGGCGCTTGGGGAGCCGCATTGTGGAACAGGTCATGGCCAGTGGGGCCAGCGCCATGGTGGCCGGCCTGCTCGCCTTGGGGAATCAGGTGACGGCCAATTCTTCTGCCTGTAGTACGGGAAACGAGGCCATCATTGAAAGCATGATGCGGATCCGTGCGGGGCTTGCCAAGAGAATGCTGGCAGGAGGTACAGAAGGCGCATCGATCTATATCTGGGCCGGCTTTGATGCCATGCGGGTCATATGTCGCAAGTTCAACGACGAGCCGGAGAAAGCCTCCCGGCCCATGAGCGCCAGCGCGGCGGGATTCGTACCCGGGGCGGGGGCGGGGATTCTTCTCCTCGAAGAGTTGGATTCGGCCTTGGCGCGTGGGGCCAAGATTTATGCGGAAGTTTTAGGCGGCTCTGTCAACTGCGGGGGACATCGCATGGGGGGCAGTATGACGGCACCCAACCCGGAAGGGGTGATTCGCTGTATCAGAAGGGCGATCGATGATGCGGGGGTGAGGCCGGGAGAGGTAGACGCCATAAACGGCCACCTCACGGCCACCTTTGCCGATCCCCTGGAGGTGAAGAACTGGGCAGAGGCGTTGGGACGAGGACCGGAGAACTTTCCATACATCCAATCCACCAAGTCCCTCGTGGGCCACGGCCTGGGGGCGGCAGGTGGCCTCGAATGCGTGGCCGTTGCCCTTCAGCTCTACAAAGGATTTATTCACCCTTCGGTCAATGCCGAGGATGTGCATCCCGAGATTTCAGAGTACGCAGACGCCATACCTAAGACCTGCATCGAAAATAGCAGCGTCAGGATTTTTGCCAAGGCCGGCTTCGGTTTTGGCGATGTAAATAGCTGCATTATATTCAAAAAATGGGAAGGAGAGTAGGAGCTATGGATGAGAAACAGATTTTCGAAAAATTAATCGGGATTTTGAAGTCTTACACCAAGGACCCCAGTTTGTTAGAAAAGGCAACCATGTCCACGCACATCATCGATGACCTAAAGGTAAACTCGGCTCGTCTCGTGGATGTGGTCATCAAGTGCGAAGACGAGTTTGGCATTACCATCGATGACGATGAAGCGGACAAGATCCGTACCATCGGCGATGCCGTGGAATTGATAAAGAAGAAATTGGGATGATTCAGATCGTCGTTCAAGAATGGTTGGCCCGGGTTACCTCTTTCTGGGTGGTCTTCTCGTATTTTCTCTTTTTGAAATTGAGGGGCTACCGGGTGAGGAATCTAAAGCTGATCCGGAAGAGATGGAGGGCTCTTCTTAAGGAGCATCCCGGTCCATGGTTGGTATGCCCTAACCATCTCACCATGATAGATTCTTTCATCGTTACCTACGGGCTTTTTTCTTTCTTCGACCATTTCCGGTTTTACCTTCAGGTGCCTTGGAACCTGCCGGAGAAGGTGAATTTCTACAAAAACTTTTTTTACAGCTGCGCCCTGTATTTGGCGAAATGTATCCCCATCCGTCGGGGTGGCAGTCGGGAAGAAGTGTTGGGCACGCTGGCCAAGTGCCATTTTCTGCTCAAAAAGGGCCGGGCCCTTCTCATTTTTCCCGAAGGGGGGAGATCGCGGACAGGTCGGGTTAATCGAGAAAACTGCACCTACGGGGTGGGGCGCTTGCTCGAGGAACATCCCGACTGTCGGGTACTGTGCGTCTATCTCCGAGGAGATGCTCAAGATAACTATAGTTATTTCCCCGCGGATGGCGATACCTTTACCATGATGATCAAGCCCCTTGTACCCGTCCGGAAAGGCTTGCATGGCTTAAGGGCCCAGAGAGACTATGCTCGTCAGGTAATCGAGACCCTCGCCCGCATGGAGGAGGTTTACTTTGCCGTCTATAGGAAACGACGTCGTGGATTTGAACACGACGGGGAATCGGGGCAAGAGCGAAGATCTGCGCTTCATCAATCGGGTATTTACGTCGGATGAAGAGCATCTAATAAGAAAAGCCCTTGATAAGGACGGTGTGCTCTGGGCCATCTGGGCATGTAAAGAGGCGGCTTACAAAGCTGCCGTGAAGTGTGCACCCGTCCCCTTCATCCCCCGTAACTTTACCCTTCTTTTAAATGACGAAACGAGTCTCGAAGCGAATGATGGCCGGCTGTGGGTTAATACGCCAGTAGGCTTGTTTAGGGTGCAACTGAAAAGGGGAAGAGATTTCGTACATAGCCTGGCCTTTAGCGCCGATCTCGTGGAAGAAAAGGTGATATGCCGGATTTGGCCGTTGGAATCGGAAGAAGATGGAAAGGCCTTGCGGGGTAAGATTATCGCCTTTCTATCATCCCATTTAAGATGCCCTCCTGGGGAACTCGAGGTTCGGCGTTCGAGGAGCAGACAAGGTTTAGGGCCACCGGTCCTCTACTTGAGGGGAAAGAGGGTGGGGGTGGATATGAGTATTAGCCATGACGGGTCTTGGGGGGCCTTTGCTTCTCTCCTTGACAACACTTGAAAGCTGTATTAGGAAGGGAAGCCATGAAGGTACGCGGTCGAAAGGGTATTTTAATCGTTTTTTTGCTCATGATAGGTTTCTTGCTACCTCACGAGAGCTGGGGGGCCAAAAAGCAGGTAAAGACGGTGCCCAAGGCCGGTGATTGTCAGGCCTGTCATAAAGACAAGAAAGTCCTTCCCGAAAATCACCCCGCCACAGCAGACATGAACTGGAAGGGATGTCTCATGTGCCATCCCTCCGGCGAGAAGGGCCTGGTGGGAAAGATCCCGGGTAGTCACAGGCATCAGCTATCCGGCGTTTCTTGTGTTTCTTGCCATGGGAAGGTGAAGAAAGAAGAACCCGTGAAAATGGCCAAGTGTGTTTCCTGCCATGGGGATCCGGCAAAGTTGGCAGAAAAGACGGCCGGCGTCAAACCTACCAACCCCCACACCTCACCCCATTATGGGACCGAACTCGACTGTAACCTCTGCCATCATCAGCATGTCAAGTCGGAAAACTATTGCCTCCAATGCCATAGCTTCCCCTTCCGCGTTCCGTAATTTCCTTTCACGTCTCTTTCCAATCGAGGCTGATTCTTATGCCCTGGTCAGACTTTTCTAACGATTTGCTTACAAGTTTGCCCTGGCTAAAGCACAAGCCACTATACTTTCGATAGTCAACCACCTGGCTTTGGGCCGCGTGAATCTCTTCGCCCGAAATACCGGCTGCGATGGCAATAACCTTGCGTGGATTAAAGGGATTTTTCTGCACAGCAAAACAGAATCCGGCACTAAATGGTGGCGGTTCAATCTTTAGCCTCTTAAGTAAAGGATTGTCGAGCCCGATGACAAGAAGAGAAGAAGAAGCCAGGTCGCCGTCTGTTACACGCTGAGGTGAACGTTGCCAGCAGTGTCTCCTAAATGGCGGCGCTCCTTCCATCTTCTTTTTTCGTCTCCATGAGGCGATAGTTTCTTCCTCTGTGCCACGATATTTTCGGGCCTTTAATGCTTGCTCCGGTGTTTTGGCGGTTTTTTCCTCTAAGGAGGCGGTTTCCCTGCTCCGCCACCCGTATCTGCGGGTAATATCCGGCCTACCTTTCATGAATTGGATGACGGAGCCGTTTTCTCCAAAGGCAGCAATCAATTCTTTGTAGAGATTACTGGCCTTGGCTGGGATGACGATGATCGATTTCTCATCGGTAATAAGTCTCTCCACGGTCGGTGGCGTTTCATTGACGGACAGTCTCCGAAAGACATCGTATTCCTCATCGAGGACAACCTCGGTTGGCGGCTCGTCGAAGGTGAAGGATAGGTATGTCTTCGATTCCGCAATATCTACATGTTTGATTATTTTGTTGTTTTTGAAGTAGAACGTCACCGGGACATTCAGGCGGTAGTTTTTTTCTCGCTGGATGATGGCAAATCTGATTTCGTATCCCTGGGTCGTTTTTTTCTTCTGTAAATCGGTGATATCGAGATTGGCGATGCCTTTTTCGTCAACCCACTGCTTAAAAAATAGAGCAAGGTTTTCTCGTGTGCTTTCTTCAAACACCTTTTGTATATCTGCCCATGAAGTAAGCCTAAACGTATGTTCTTTTACAAAGCGCCTTATGGTATTGTAGAAAACCTCGTCTCCGAATCTCTTGCGCAGCATGTGGAATATCATGGCCGATTTTCCGTAACCGATGGATCTGGATGCGTAGTCAAAACGTTCCGTAAATTTGTTTAGGGGGAATTCGTTTTTGTCGCGCACGTAATTTTCATAGCCGATGAGTATTCTTTTGCGGCAGTTGACGTCTTTATTTTCCCGTTCTTCCTGCAGATGGTCGGACAAGTAGATAGTCAAGCCCTCATGCCAGTTACCCTTTCCATAATCTACGTATACGGAATTGCCGAGCCATTGATGGACGATTTCATGACCCAGAGGGGTTTCTTCTATCGGGGCGTTTTTGATATAGGCTTCATTCAAAAGAATGAAGGTAGGCACGGAAAATGCCGAGGGGAGGGAATTTTCCACGATGGAAAACCGGCGGTATGGGTATTTGCCCAGGAGCGATTGGTAAAATTTTATGTATCGTTTTGCCCCTTCAATATAGGCCTTTGCTTGGCTTGCATGCTCGCTAAATAAATAGGCATAGATTTCGATTCTAGCCAAAACATCTTGGGAGACCACGAAGCGTTTGGAGGCGACGATGGTAATGGCATCGCTGTAAGGTTTATCCAGCCGCGAGATGAGCACTGCCTTATTGTTTAGAGACCTCATCTCTATGCTCTCTCCCTCTGAGAGGGCGATGAAACCTTTCGGAAGGGTAACGCGAAGCTCGTAAGTGTTAAATCCATCCACCACCGGATACCATCCCGTTTTAAGAACTATCTCGTTTGGGTTAATGATGTTGTCTTCCGAGCTTTCGATGGTAACTTCGTATTTCAGTTGGATGGGCCCCTCATAACGAATGGTGAATGGGTCTTCGGCCTGTGCCTTGCCGATATCCCTTTTCAATCCCGCGCCCTGAAATTCCTTGAGGTGGATGCCATTTCTGTAAATGGTCAGCTCGCGGCCTTTATCGGCCGTGATATCCATGGGGCCGGTGATCTTTTTAGTCGTGGGGTCAATTTCCACGGAGAGGCGGCAGTGGGTGGTTTTCCCTCCGGGGCTCTCCGAGGCCCCTACAATTTTTGGGGTGGCGAAAAAGCTACTCAAGAAAGTGCCTAAAAGAAGGCATATCAAGGTAACGTTCCTTTTGCGCATCATAGCTTGCCTCAATCACCAGGGTTGGGAAAAATATTTTCCTTCCGATATTGGGATAACCAACCGTGCATCGTTACCCGTTTTATCCTCATCGCCTTCGCTATAACATCAGGATTCTGGCCCTACCAGATACTGGCTTCCCCACACTGCCTCCCTTCCGTCAAGGTCCTATGATCAAGCCTTTGAACGTCTATCGTCTGAACCTTCCCCCATTGTCAATACAAAAATTAACCATTTTTAAGTTTGGTTCCCT